>Ga0116171_10001320_pt1 | contig 24825 bp, 16 predicted proteins | sample AD_JPNHW2_MetaG_FD_89798 | JGI IMG/M metagenome (GOLD analysis project Ga0116171, IMG submission 89798) | Active sludge microbial communities of municipal wastewater-treating anaerobic digesters from Japan - AD_JPNHW2_MetaG | ecosystem: Engineered > Bioreactor > Anaerobic > Digestate | place...
TCAAGTACCTCATAGTACTGCGGGTTTTGTTTGCCTATTCGTATGTTGCGTTTCACTGCTTCTGTTCCGGCCTGGTTCACCACAAAGATCCATTGTCCGCCAGTGCTCTGGAAGAATCCTCCACGTGGTATCATGATTGCCTTTTCAGACTCGCCAAGTTCCAGCCTGACGTGGTATGTCTGACCGGTGCGCAGGTTTTCCGGAGTCTCACCATCGAACACCAGGTCAATTTCAAACTGACCTTCGCGCACTTCGGGATACACCTTCCTGACCGTCAGTGCAACATCTTTATTATTGCGTTCAAATGATGCCGGAAGACCATGCTGCACCCTGTCGATATAATGCTCATCTATCTTCGCGTTCACCTTAAAGCTGGTAAGTACATTGATCTGTCCTATTCGCTGACCACTGTTTATTGACTGGCCGATCTCCGCATCAAGCATACCAAGCTGGCCATCAACAGGAGCTTTGACATTAAGGTTGTCAAGTCGTTCGTGTACAAGAACCAGCGTCTGGCGCATTTTTGCCAGGTCGCTCTCAAGAGTAATCATAGATGTGGCCCGTATGACTGAATCGTTGACAGCCTTCAGTTTGTTTATCTTAAGCAGGTTCTGTTCGTATTCGTAGTCTTCCTTTGATTGCAGGTACTCTTCCTTTGAGATAAGCCCCTGATCAAAGAGTGTTTTATACTGTTCGTAGTTTCTCTTGCGCCGGTTGAGCTTGTACTCACTGTCGAGCACGTTACGTCTTGATTCAATCTGTTCTGTTTCAAAGCTGATACGTGTGCTGCGCAGGTAATTCTCCTTCTCGGCTAGAGCGGCCTCACTCTCCAGAATAGTCTGGTAAAGCTGCCTGTTCTCCAGCTTCAGGATTATATCACCCTGATGAACCATTGACCCTTCTTCAATAAGTCGTTCCGAAACCCTTCCTCCTTCAACAGCATCAAGATATATAGTTGAAATAGGTTCTACCTGGCCGGTGACAGTTATATAATCGTTAAACATCCCCTCCTCAACTGTGCTGACGGTGACCTTATCACCTTCCGTTCTGAAAGCAGAGCCACCGCCACCGATAATAAGCTTAATTATAAGGAACAGTAATACTAATGCACCTATTCCCCAGTAAATGTGTTTCGGTTTAATCCCCTTTTTCTTTTCTATGACTTTATCCATTCCCATTGTATGATGATATTTTTGATTCTTTTTTATGTTGTTATTTCTCCCAGAAGCGGTTGCCACGATAAAAATCTATTATCCGCCTTTTAATCTCAGCTGTCAGTTCAGATCTTAACACCTGCGCATATGTTGATGACATCCTGTTTTTCACAGTATAAAAATCAACCACATTTATCATTCCCTGATCATACTTCTTTTCGGCTGCCTGGTAGGCAAGTGTATCTGCATCAAGCTGTTTTCTTGCCTGGGACAGTTCTGTTTCGGCAGCCTTCAGATCATTAATGTTTGTCATCACCTCAAAATAGAGATTCTGTCTTGCCTGGTCAAGTTTTGCAGCAGCGTCAGCATATTCAAGCTTTGCAATCTTTACATTGGTTATATTCTGCCTCCTTCCGAATATAGGTATCGAAAGGCTTAACCCTGCATATTGCTTTTCATTTTTCCTGATTTGCCTTGACACATCACTCTCTTCACCAAAGGTTATATAAGATGAGACTGATGCTCCGGCATCAAGAGATGGTGAAAAGCCGGCCTTCATTATGCTGATATTCTTTTTGCTTGCTTTCAGCTCCTCCTCAAATGATTTTATTACTGGCGCCTGTAATGAATAGCTCTCATAGAGGGTAGCCGGATCAACTGCGGATGACAGTGAGTCTGAAACAGCACTTACGGGCATTGCAAGGAGGATTGTACTGTCGGCATTGAGATTCATTGCCTTGTGCAGACTTATCCATGCCGAAGCAAGAAGGTTTTCAGTCTGAAGACATGTTAGTTCATCCTTCTCAAGATTTGCTCTTACCTCTAAAAGGTCAGTTGTTGCCTTGAGACCCGTGTTAACAAGTATCTCAGTCTTTTTAAGGTTGACTTCGGAGAGACGTTTCTGATCTTGTGAAATCTTTAAGAGCTCTTTATAATAAAGTACATCAAAATATGAGTTCATTACTGTGAATGCAAGCTCATCAGTGCTTTTTAACAGAGAGCTTGCCGCAGCCTCCTTTTTATACTTCAGATAACTGATCCTGTTCTGCCGCGAAAACCCGTTAAAAATATTCACTCCGGCATCCAAACTGTAAGAATTATAATAGTTGGGAGCTGTTTCTATTGTATTTGTCGATGGGTCTACATAACGTCCTGCGTAATAGTACAAATCTGAAGAAGCGCCTATCCTTGGCACCATGTTCCACTTCTCCTGTTTAAACGTCTGATCGGCAATATCCACCTTATAAGCTGATTGCTTTAAGTCAAGGTTGTTTTCAACAGCAAATCTTATGCACTCCTCCAGGCTCCACCCGCTCTGCCCTTTCAAAGGAAGAACAACCAATACCGTCAGAATTGCAAACAGAAATCTTTTCATCCTCATTAATTTTTTTATTGTCAATGCCAATTGAATGCCATATTTTTATAAAACTGATTATCTGCCATTTACAAACATTAACCCTATTTCATTCGTTAAAATTTTTTACACTTTTGTGTAAATTTTTTTAACACTATGTTGCCTTGGATTATAATTGAATATAATTTTGGTAAAAAAGGAGATGATAAAGGGAAACATTCTGATTGTTGATGACAACAAGAGTATTCTGAGCGCCCTTGAGATACTCCTTTCACCGGTTTTTCAGGATATCACCACCATTTCAAATCCAAACCAGTTGCTGACAGAGCTGAGAAAAGGTGAATTCAACCTTGTCCTGCTCGATATGAATTTTAAAGCTGGTATAAATACAGGCAATGAAGGCATTTACTGGCTCGGACGTATCAAGGAAGAGTATCCTGATCTGTCGGTAGTGATGATGACTGCTTATGGTGATGTTGAACTTGCTGTCAAATCGCTTAAAATGGGATCAACAGACTTTGTTCTCAAGCCATGGGACAACGACAAGCTAATTGCCACCCTTCAGTCTGCGCTTCAGCTTAACCTGTCAAAGAAAGAGGTCAAACAGCTGAAAGAAAAAGAGATTATCCTGAAGAAAGAGATAAACCGGGAGCAGAAGCATCTGATAGGCTCATCGCCTGAACTGATGAGTGTACTGAACCTGGTGCGCAAGGTGGCTGCCACAGATGCCAACGTACTTATTACCGGAGAAAACGGGACAGGGAAAGAGCTTATCGCACGTGAGATACACAGGTTATCAGGGCGTGCAAATGAGGTGATGGTCAGTGTCGATATGGGTGCGATAACAGAAACACTATTTGAGAGCGAGCTGTTCGGCCATGAGAAAGGCTCTTTTACTGATGCTCATGAATCGAGACCCGGCAAGTTTGAGGCTGCAAACAAAGGCAGCCTGTTCCTTGATGAGATTGGAAACCTGCCCATTCACCTGCAGGCTAAACTCCTTGCCGCCATCCAGAACAGGCAGGTATCGCGTATTGGTTCAAACAAGCCAATTCCCATCGACATACGCCTTATCTCGGCAACCAACAAGGATATTGAGTCAATGGTAAGAGAAGGTTTGTTCAGGGAGGACCTGTTATACCGCATAAATACAATTCAGATTGAGGTGCCTCCTTTAAGAAAACGGGGCGATGACATAATGGTTCTCGCCGATTTCTTCCTCAGAAAATATTCTTCAAAATATAATAAGCCGGCACTGCAGATAAATCAGCAGGCACGCGAGAAGCTCATGAAATACTCGTGGCCGGGTAATGTGCGTGAGCTGCAGCACACTATTGAAAAGGCTGTTATCCTGAGCGACAGTCATGTGCTGAAGCCTGAGGACTTTTTTATGAGACAGGTTGCTTCCGGTAAGGCAGCAGACACAGCCCGCACTCTTGATGAGATGGAGAAACAAATGATCCAACAGGCTATTGACAAGCACTCCGGCAACCTCAGTGCGGCTGCCGAGCAGCTGGGCATTACGCGGCAGACACTTTACAATAAAATAAAAAAGTTTGAGCTGTGATAAGCAGGAACCTGTATATCAATATTGTTCTGAGAGTGACCGCAATAGTGATCTTTGCAGTTCTCACAGCCCTGTCAATTGCATTCCACAAACCTCTGATCATCAGCATCAGCGGCACTATTGCCATAATATTTATTACCCTGAATCTCATTAAATACCTGAACTCAACCAACAGGAAAATCAGCTATTTCCTGGAATCGGTCCAGAACGAAGACTCAGCCCTCTCCTTTCCTGTAACCGCCAACAACAGGACCATCAGGGATCTTGGCAACAGTCTTGACAGGATCAATGACCAGATACAAAAGCTAAGGATAGCAAGCCGGCAGCAGGAGCAATATTTCCAGGCTCTGATGGAGCATGTAGCCACCGGTATTATCACTTATAACTCATCCGGTTTCATTATACATGCCAACAGCGCTGCAAAAAAGATGCTTGCGGCTGATGTCCTTACACATATTAAGCAGCTTGAGCGCATAAACAGGAAAGTCTTCCAGACCATACAGAGCATTAACTCTGCTGAGCAGCACATGGTTTCTTTTGCCACAGAGAAAGGGACAGTCCAGTTGCTTCTGAAAGCATCTTCCTTTAAGAATGGCGACGAAGAACTGATAATTCTTTCCATTCAGGATATAAGGAATGAGATGGATGAGAAGGAACTGGATTCCTGGATAAAGCTTATAAGGGTAATGATGCATGAGATAATAAATTCCATTGCACCTATTACTTCCCTCTCCGAGAGCCTGGGCAGGTTATATAGTGAAGAGGGTAAACCTGTACAACCTGAAAAGATTAATGAGAAGGTGATACAGACTACCATTCAGGGTCTGGGAGTGATCAGGAGCCAGGGCAACGGGCTATTATCATTCATTGAGTCATACCGGAAACTTACCAGGCTTCCAAAACCTGAAAAAAAGCTGATAAAGGCAGAGGATTTGCTTGGCAGGCTGGCCGTTCTTTACCAGTCGTTCGAAAGCAAAAACAAGTCGGAGCTGACTGTCAGCTGTACTCCTGAAGACCTTGAGCTTTATGCCGATGAGGGGATGATCTCGCTGTGCCTTATCAACCTTGTCAAGAATGCAATGCAGTCTAACGAAGAGAACACTGAAGGGAGAATAAGCGTCAAAGCTTCTGTCCGCAATGGCCGGCCGGAAATTTCAGTTACAGACAACGGGCCCGGTATACCGGCAGAACTTCTGGATGAGATATTTGTACCATTCTTCACCACCAGACAGGATGGTACCGGCATAGGGTTAAGTATATCGAGACAGATAATGAGGCTCCATGGTGGCAGCCTGAGGGTCAAATCAGCTCCGGGAAAGGAAACGGTATTCACACTAACGTTCTGATCAATTAACAATTAGCAATTAACAATGAACAATAGGGTAAGACCAATCAGGCAGCCTATTGCATTTTAGAAATCCTATCAACTGTTATTATCCTGTATGTGCTTGAGTTTATGGTTATTCTGATATTATTTTCAGTACTGGCAATATATATATTCTTCCCAATTCTCTGAAAGTATCGTTCATCTGTGTCTTTGATAAACGCATAGAGCATCTCTTCAATCTCATGTTTCGAAAGCCTGAGGTTAAGCTTTTTGTTAATTCGCTCATAAACAAGCTCTGTGTAACAAATACTGTCAAGTATTTTTTGTTTATCCATTTTTATGCATCATTCAGGTGATCGACTAAAGTTGCGCGTTTCAACATTGTGGCTTATAAGGCATGAATTTAATAATCCATTACTAAATGGATAGACATTTGATCAATAAATAGTATAATTTAAATTATCTCAACTATGAATTTGCCATAAAGTAAATATCCCCGGGTGGCAACCCGGGGATAAACATCTATGAACAAAATCCACCCTTAAAGGGCCTAAGAATTCAGTTGAAACACATTAATAATTGCAGATCCCGAAAAGGGAACTGTACTTATTATGAATATCTTTCACAATCTCCAGCGGATTTCCCTGTGGCATATTATTGAATGATTGTTGCTGGTTTGTCCAGTTCCATTCAAAAGAAGCCATCTCCTTATTTACAGAATTCATATCCAGGGGGAGGTTGTTTTTTATATTATTCTTAAGTATTCCGAAAAACTTTTCCCATCTCACCTTATAATAGGTAGACACCAATCCTGAAAGATCGCGACTTGCATAGTCAATAATTCCATTCCCTTCGTTGCCCCAGGTGGTAATTAAAACCCGCGCATCTTTCTCATAATAAGCTCTGCTTGCCGGATCATTTCCAAACTGTCGTGCATCATGAGTCCATTTACCCAACAAAAATTCAGGTTGAGTAGCCAGCAAACGATCCTGATCATCAAAAACTCCCAGGAAAATTTTGGTTTGCTTTTCCAGCTCTACGGTATCTTTATTTAAGTAGGCTTCATTCACCTTCTTTCTAAGAGGGATTATCAGGTTATCAAGGATCTGCTTTGTCACTACAACCATATCCTTTTGATATTCGGCACTCTGCAGGCTTTTATCACTGGCAGAAAGCATAAGGGTCAAAATATCCGTTAACTTTTTATAGTCGTACTTATTAGGTCTCTGATATCCTTTTACTCCTGTCAGAAGCGGTCTCGCCTGCATCAGACTCCCGGTTGCAACGCCTGAAACCTGATCATTATAAACCAGGTTTATCAATTCCCTGTAAGCTTCTTCTGCCACCGAATCATTGGTTTTTGTTCTTGTCTGTGCGTATCTGGTGATCCATTTGTCAACATCACTGACATTTTTGTCCCATGCATATTCAAAAAGCCACTCAAACATAAACTTGTTAACGCCAAAACCTTCCAATGTTGAGCCTATGCCATCAAGTTTACCATGTGTGCTATCATCTTCAGTCTTTGGGAGCCTGACAGCCACTTCTCTAATTGGGGCCGCCATTTCGGTGTTTCCGCCGAAATTGCCAAGGTAGCACCAGATATAAGGAGCACCGTGCCAGGCATGAGTATTCCTCCACTCCTCTCCCTGCTCTGCAAAATAATCCAGTATAATCATTTTACCTTCAGGTACTGCTTTGATCATAGCTTTTAACCGGGCCGGGTCCTCCTGCCATACTTTCATATAATAGAAAGTCCATCCCATCTGAACCCATACAGCCTGTGGATCAGCGCTACTCATTCCGGCATAAATAGATTTTGAAACTGAGCCCAGGTATGATGGAGAGGTGTCTGGCGGATCCATCTCGTTGAACGGATCGGCACCATAATAGTGATCAGTACCAAAAATCCGTGTCTGAACGTTAAGAAACTTTTTCTGGATCTGAACAAACAGGGGATCCATAGGATCTAAAAAGAAAGCATTATACTCATCGCCTGTGTCATACGAACCCATACAGCTTATTTTTGCGTTTGGAAATTTCTCTTTAATGGCTGCAGGCACATGTCCGGCAAAAGCAGGAAGTACAGGTTTCATACCGAATGAGCGTTCCCGCTTTAAGATTTTCTTTTGCAGTTCAAGCTGATTGTTTATAAAATCCTGTGGCAGAGGGCCAAGGAAACTGTCAAGATTACCCATCCTGTGCCATGGCAGATGTGCAGGACCCGTAAAGTATGCTCTAATCTGATCCTCCGACATACCAAAGCTTTTCCATACCTCCATCCAGACAGCTTCCTGACCAGTGATAGCCAATGGCATATTAATACCGTTCAATGCCATCCAGTCAATGAATCTCTCCCAATCATCCCATTGCCACCAGAGCATAGTATAACCGAAGGTGCAATAGTTTAAAAAGAACCTCTTTTCAAACCGGCACTCCTGCTTGATTGTTGTATCAACTGCAGGCAGAACATCCGGTGCAATAACCTGGTCTTCTTTGTACCAGGAAACACGGGTATCACAATAATTATTCAGATACCAATTAAAGCCTCTTGCGATTGCAAGTTCACTGGTACCTTTTATTACTATTTTACCGTTTGCTCCACTTAATTCAAATGCTTCCTTATTGTCTTTGCTCTGTAAATCGCCTATGACAAACAGGGATGATTTTCCGGGAAGTATCCTATCTATAAGCTGATAAGTACTTTCATGTTTTGTTTCGCCTGCTTTAGCTGAGTTAGCTCCAACAAGCAAAAAAAACAGCAAGGCTAGTGATAAATATTTCATTATATCAGTGTTTATAAGTTTCAATATAACAGTTATTTCATCAATTAAAACACTAATAATTATTTTCCAGTAGTGTGAGTATCTATTCTCACAAGACGGATTGAGCAGGCATCATTATTATGAGACCAGACTCTTACGCCAGCCTGATCAGCTGCCTTACCATCAGCCTCTGCGAGGTTATATCCATAGGCACCACCACCGCCATAAAAAAAGAAGGCTTGAGAGTCGCCACCAATAACGAATTCATAGTTGGCGACATCGTAATATTCTCCGCAAGTAACAAGACCCATACCTGTTAAGTTTGAGACTGTCTGAATATCGAAGCCTCCGGCACCGCCACTGCTCCATGTATAGCCTAAAGAGAGAAGAGTACCGAGCTGGTCATTGCCAACATATTTGAACAATCGTTGCCAGTCTGTTGTAATGTCGTTAATACCGGTACTGTTTGATCCTCCACCTGTTGACACCCTCCAGTTCCCATCAATGATTGATGATCCGATTAAAGCCTCATTATCACCTTTTACAACAGCACTGTTATAGAGGTAGCCGAAAACCGACTTATCAAGGGTTGCATCTCCTCTGGCATATGTTGCAAAAGGAATAGTATAGTTATAGGATGTAAAATGATCGCTTGTAATAAGGTCAATGGAAGTGCCGTTACCAAATTTTGTTGTGCACAGGTTTGAGCCCAGCCATACTTCACATCCAATTTTTACTACCGGATATGTGTTACCACTAATGTCTCTTACTGTATAAGGTGCAGGTGTCAGTTCCACAACATCAGACAGTTGATCTTTTGTTATTCCATAGCCATTAATATAGACTGTAGTGATGGCATTTGAAGTACCTGCAACATAATCAAAGGTATTGTTTACATAGTCGAATATTACCCTGCCACCGTTTACTGCGGAGGTAGAGATATTATTATCATTATCAACCAGGTAAGCCACAAAACCATTTGCATAGTCAGCGGCGCCGCCAGCTCCTACATAAACTACCACTGCCCTACTTGATATTACACCATTGTTAAGATATTCAAGACATATTTCGGCAATTTTCTGATCTCCATCCATCACTTTAAACATTTTGGATGTTGAAAAGTCAGCAACTGAAGGGATGACAATTTTGTAGTTTTTAGTAATAGGATAAACGGGATCAGACGTATAGGTTTTTGCATCCTGTATCACTTCCACTTTTTGGGTAACCGAGAAGACCTTTATGGTTACAAATGCAGATCTTGATAAATACTTGGGGTTAGCCGTGCTGGTTACTTTTACAATATTACCGGCAACACTTGCCTTGCACCATGAAGTATCACTTGAAGCAACTGTTATTGTTGAATCAGGCATATTTGAAAGCACTGAAATGTCTATGCTGCTTGCATTTTCAGTGAAAGTAATTGTCTCGCCTGGAGAGAGGGTAACATTTACCTCTTTACCTGGGCCGGGAGATACTTTTACCGTGTAGTCATCGGTGCAGGCGCTCATCATTAATGCTATCGCCAGTACTGATGCCAGATTAATAAATATGTTTTTTATTTTCATTTTCAATTAGTTTAAAAGTTTTTCACAATCACGAAAAACGAAAACCTTCCATGTGCATTTAAGTTTTAGTACATATCGTATATTACTTGACAGATGGTATGTTTTCCAATGCATTGAAATCGACAGAAGGTGCTCCGCTCACAGAAGGCTGTCTCTGAAATTTTGTTCCGTAGACAGTGTGTTCATCGAAGAAACCGAAGCTCTGCAGAATGAACCCATCTTTGTCTGTATTAGTCTGACCATAGATGTCATAGCGTAAGCCCAGACGTCCGGTATCATCGCAGGAGAATTTTGCTTCAGTTACCTCTTTCCAGATTCCTGATGCAAGACATACCCACTGATTTTTATAACACACTGATCTCTTTTTATAAGACTGAGTCGGGTCAAAATTTTCAAGGAACGAATAAGCGCCTTTATAATACGTATTTGTTTTAGGCCGTTTGAAAGACGCAATCAGCTTCCATTCACCGTCGGCAAAAAAATAAGCAGTATAAATTGTATTTCCGGCGCCATCGGGTTTTGCTCCCACGAGTGCTTTATAAGTGGTGCCCGGGCTCCAGCTATAGTTAAGCCAGCTCTGACCGCCACTGCCTTCACCGCCAAAATCACCAATAGTCACATTCGCCCCTTTTCTCAGAAGGGTAACCTTGTAGTCATCTGGTATATCCCCCGGATTATCGGTAGAATAAGGACTCCAAACAGAGAACAATACTTTACGCTCTCCAGAGCTTGTCTGTTGAATACCCATATAACCTTCATTGAAGCCATTCATCATGAAATATGTGCCGTTAATAGCATTCTCAGGTGTAACAAGTACCTCGTTATAAAAATATTCAACATTACTTTCAGGCAATGTATAGAAATCATGTACTGATGAACCACGTCTGAAAAAATAGGTATTATTAACAGCCTCGTTCATTTTCTCTTCGGTCACATAGTTATTTGTTCCCGAAGCAGCAGTACCACCTATCCTGAAATAAGAGATATCACCAAAAGAAGTACCTGATTTTGATATCCCCTGCATATCTACCCTCACATAACCCTCTTTCTCACGAGTCAGTTTTGCAATAGGATAAATCTTATTCCCAGGTCCTGAGACAATGACATCGTATGAATGTCCGTCGACAGTGAAGCGTATCCGGCTTGTTCCCGTGGCATTACAACCATAGAATGCCAGGTTAAGGTTTCCTGCTGCTCCAACTCTGAAGAATGTACTTGTCACTATTTCATTGTCATTCCACAGCGATGAGAATAATCCCGTGTAATTATCAATGAAATCAGAGTAATCGGTACTTGTGACATATGAATTGCCTGCATATGGGATCTTAACCGGGACATCTGCCTCAGTGAAAACAAGATCAGGATCTTCATTGATTCCGCCTGTTGACGACTTTTGTATGATGTTAATAGTATCCAGCTTCTCCAGTGTCTCTGCATTAAGGATAAAAATTTTCCCTTTGCGGCTGATATCTGCTGTATTTGCCTCAACAGTCCATTTTGTTGTCTCCGTCTCAACCTGTTTTATCCAGCTGACGCTGTAAGCATAGAGCAGGTTCACCGATGACGGTGTTACGACAATTGAGAAAGATATCTCTTCTCCCTTTTGGTCAACGATAACCTCATGCGATGGAGAAATGTCAATTTTAATATTGGCAGGCTGATCTGAGACTCCCTTACATGATGGGAAAGTGATCAGAATAAGGATAAGAAATATCTTTCCAGCAATGTTCATAATAAATGTTTTTGGTTGTTTACCAGTATTTATTCTGCACCAGTTTTTCATTATTATCGAGATAATTCTGGTATATAGGCCACAAGTACATTTTTTTGGTAAAAACGCGAGTCTGTATATTTGTACGAACAAAATAACCAGCCTTTGAATTAGCAGTTGTATTCATTCCCGAAGCGGGAGTCTGGAAGACCGTTTCAGCTATCTTCCATCGTCTTATATCCATATAGCGCATACCTGCCTCAAATGCATATTCAACACGTCTTTCCTTTTGGATTGCCACACGCATTTCAGACTGTGAGAGGTTGTCTTTCAGTCCGGGCAATCCGGCTCTTTCACGTACTTTATCGACATAAAAAGATATGTCAGAGTTATCCGGGTCGTATTCGTTTAATGCCTCTGCATAATCGAGGTACATCTCAGCAAGTCTTATGATAATGCCAGGTTTATATGGGAAAGAGACACTTGAGCGGCAGGAAGGATTCAGTGCTTTATTAATCTGATAGCCAGCAACAGGGCTGTCATGTGAAGGCTTGCCGTCTTCACCGCCATTCATAAAGTTCAGATCACGTCCCGTATCATCAAAGGAACAATACTGGCCGCTAAAGCGTATGTTTGCATAAAATCGGGCTTCGCGGTTAACATACATGTTGAATGTTCCGGCTTTTGTTACAAGGCCTTCAGTCTGCCCAGCATCTCCCCATTTGTATTTTGTATCATAGTAGCTGTCAGATGCTGAGTAGCCTGTTTCTGAATAGCCTGATCCTGCATCATCAATTGAGAGGCCGTTTTTCATAAAGAATGCATCAACCACATTTTGTGTTGCTGAAATACAACCTGCCCAACCTGATCCTCTTGGTAAAAGATGATATTCATAATAATAGGAAGTCTTTCCGGGGAAAGGAAATATTATCTCCTTGTTTTCACTGACACTTGTTAAATGCACATTCATACAAGACATCAATGCATCTATTGTACCGTCGTTGTTATATTCTTTATATAACTCATATTCCGGCAAATCAATGACAAGTTTTGCAGCATCAGCTGCCTTCTTCCATTTATTGCTGTCATAAACGCTGTTGAAAAGGTGTGTTCCATCTTTATTAACAACATCGGCATAGTCAGGGTTACCATTAAAAAGCGGGCTTGCGGCAAACATAAGCATGCGAGCCCTTACAGCCAGACACATTCCTGAGGTCGGACGGCCTATATTAACATCATCATATGTTGAGGGTAATACCTTTGATAACTCAAGCAACTCATTATCCAGATAACTGACAATCTCGTCATAAGGAGTGCGTGCCATTTTCAGGTCAGATACCGAAGCTGTTGCATCGCTTAATGATTTAACGAGAGGGAATGGTCCGTAAACCTCAAGCATTCTTGAATAATAATAAGCCATCAAAAAGCGGGCTTCGTTTTTATAGCGTTCAACCAGCTCTTCAGTCTGCCTTTGATCAGCAAGCACCTTTACATTTTCAATAAAAATAAGTGAAGCGCGTACCTTTTGATAAGTTTCTGCCCACAGATCTTTTTTAGGGACCAGCTTTGTCGGGTTCCAGCTGCCCTGCTGAACGTTCATCAGGTCGCTCCATCCAAATTGTCCCAGAGAAGAAGCCATCTGCGCCTCATCACTCATCATATAATAACCATAGTCATAACTAAAGTATCCCCAAAGTGGATCGGGTACAAGGTTATAAAGGTCAGCCAGCCATTGTTTTGTGTTCTCAGCACTATTAAAAACCATTTCCTGAGTAAGCATGTCATCAGGTTCTTTATCCAGGTAATCGCATGAAGTAATCAGCGTTACTGTCAGCAGGTAAAACAATATTATTGAGATATATTTTTTCATAATCTTTTATCTTTTAAAAGGTCACTTGTAAACCAAAAGAGCACACTTTCATAGGAGGGTATGCCAGTCCGTCGCTGGAACCAAGTTCCGGATGATCAATGGAACCAAGTTCCGGATCCCACATTTTAAATGCGCTCCAGGTGAACAAATTTGTTCCTCTAAAAAATATTCTTGCGTCGCGCATGGCAACTTTCTTTTGCCATTGTTCAGGCAGAGTGTAACCCATCTCAAAGTTTTTCAATCTTATATATGAAGCATCTTTCAACCACCAAGTTGAATAGAGCATATTATTTGCACTCTTGTTTATAGATAAACGGGGCCAGAAAACTTTTTCCTTATAAGGGTTTGCCGGATCCCAACGGTCATCACAGTTGGAGTAGATATTACCAAGGCCACCGCCGCCGCTGCCAGGTATGAGCATGTCACCCTGTATCATTATGGAGTAGTTAGTTGCTCCCTGGAAGAATGCGCTCAGGTCAAAGTCTTTATATTGTGCACTGAAACCAAAGCCGTAAACAATCTCAGGAACACTTGGTTTGCCTATAGGATGATAATCATAAGAGTCTATCTTACCGTCTTTATTGGTATCTTCATAGCGGATGTCTCCAGGTTTCACCACACCAAATGAGTGTCGCGGTATACCGTTTACAAGAGTTCCGTCAGCTGCAAAATCTTCTTCCTGGAAGAGATCCGTGGCAGTAAGACCATAATATCGGTTTACTGATTGTCCAGTTCTTGAACGCGTCGTCTTTTTCAATGATTCTGCCTCATCATACTCAATGATCTTATTCTTTGCATAAGTGAAATTCCCTCTTACAGATAAGAAAAAGTCCTGACCAAAGTTTTTATTTATCTCCAAGCTTGATTCAAACCCCTGATTTTCAACAACACCAAAGTTAGCCCATGGATTAGATTTATAACCAGCTGTTTCAGGAATGATCTTTCTTTGCATAAAAATATCTTCACGTCTCTCATGGAAGTAATCAACCTGAATGTTTACAGCCCCCCAAAGACCTAATTCAAGACCGAGGTCAGCTTTTTTTACAGTCTCCCATGACAGATCGACACCAAAGTCGCTCTCAGAATAACCCGCATAGTACTGGTCGCCACCTACACCAAAATAGTAGCCATCACCAGCATTAATGTCACCGGCAGCGATTGTAGAGATATATGGGAAACGGCGTCCGCTAAGCTGATCATTTCCTACCAAACCATAAGAACCTCTGATCTTAAGTTTTGAAATAAGATCCTTGGTACTGATCATAAATGGTTCACTGGATATCATCCATCCGGCTGCTATTGATGGGAAAAAGCCCCATCTGTTCCCTTTTTTAAAGTTTTCAGAGCCATTATAACCAAAGTTACTTTCAATAAAGTAAGTGTTTCTGAAACTGTAAGAGAGGCGGGCAGCTATTCCCTGATTCCTGTAAGGCAGCGATGCTATTGCTGTTGTTGCATCGGCATTGACATAATCACGCATATTATAAAGGATCAACCCATCTACCTGGTGATTAAATGCAAATCTATGACTATAGGAAAGCTGTGTCTCAATATACATCGCTCTTGTACCTCCTGAGTACTTTTCGAAGCCAAGAAAATTGCTTCCCTCATTAGTGATTGATGTCAGCAGGTTACCGTCTGTATCACGACCTGTTGCAAAATAAGTGGTAGGTGTTTTAGTACGGTTAAACTGACTCCAGCTATAGGCATCAAATGAGAAGATACCCTTAGCCTTCAAACCGTCAACAGTTTTATAAAGTTTCCCGATATCTTGTGTAACAGAGAAAGTTGATTGTACACTATTATTATATGTTGAGATGAATCCAGACTGTGTTGAAGCAGCCCATGGGTTTGTCTGTGAAGTAAGTGCCGGTATCTGACCGTTTGAATAAAGTACCGGGTGAACGATTGGCGTATTCTTAAATGCAAGATAAATGATGTCGGTAGGGCTTTTACCAGGAGTGTTCTTGTTGACGATATAACCGCCAATGCTCACGTTTACAACTGTTGAAGGAGTAAGGTCAAGATCTACATTTGACCGTAAATTATAGCGCGACAGTCTGTTTGAAGCATCGTACTCTACTTTAGGATCAGTAACAGTTATTCCGTTTTCATTGAAATATGAACCTACCAGGCTATAACGCAGTCTCTCACTTCCTCCGTTAATATCCATGGTTACTCTTGAATTGGTGACCCAGTCCTGTGTGACTTCCTTAAGCCAGTTTACATTTGGGTAGAGATCAGGATCAGTACCATTGCGTGTTGCCGTAATAGCTTCCGGAGAGTAAATGTCAGATGCATTGCCTGACAATTTGTTTGCTGCATTCATCACCTCCATATACTTGGCACCATTGACAAAATGAGGAAGCTGAGTAGGAGTTGAAACACCATAGTCAGTCTTAAGAGTGATACTTGGTTTACCTAATTGTCCGCGTTTAGTCTGGACAAGAATGACACCGTTTGCACCCCTTACACCGTAAACGGCAGTTGCTGTTGCGTCCTTTAACAATGAGAATGATTCAATTTCTTCAGGTGATATATTATTAAGGCTACGTTCAATACCATCTACCAAAACCAGTGGTGTGGTTCCTGCCGATTGAAAAGAAGAGATACCGCGTATCCAGAAATCAGATGCATCATTTCCGGGTTCACCGCTTCGCTGAACAGCAATTACACCTACTACCTGGCCGGCAAGAGCATTTGTCAGCGACCTTGACTGGTTTACCTGCAAGGTTGCAGGCTTTACTGTTGAAATGGCTCCAATCAGAGACTCCTTTTTCTGAGTCCCATATCCAATAACAACTATCTCTCCCAGACCTAGAATATCTTCTTCCATCTTTACTGTAAGTGATGTCTGGTCAGTTAATTTAATCTCCTGGGGTTTATACCCGATAAAGCTAAAGCGAAGAGTTGAACCATAGGTAAGATTATACATGCTAAACTTCCCATCCATGTCAGTGACAACAATATTTGATGTCCCAATCTCCTGTACAGTAACACCTATCATAGGAAGCGATTTTTCATCGATGACCACTCCGCTCATTTTCAGGCTTTTTTCCTGTTGAACAGGTTCCTCCCTGCGAATTATAGTTATCTGCCTTTCATTAATATGATACGAGAGGTCAGTTGACTTAAATACATCAGTTAAAACATTGTTGACCGGCTGTGAAGTTGCCTCAACATTAACTTTAGCATTCAAATCGCTCAGATTGTCATCTGAAAAAATAAATACATAGTCACTTTTCTTTTCTATCACTTCAAGGACATTACGGATTGTCACATTAGACAATTTCAATGTCAATAGAGTATTATTCGAATCTGCCTCCCCGGCAATAGCAGATGCCGATATGAAGAGAAACAAAATGCCGGAAACAATAATTTTTGAAATTATTTTTTCATAAAACCTTAATCCATTATTTTTTTTCATAGATTTAAACTGATTAGTTTTCTTTTAGGGTAGTAGTTACTTGTTATATCGGATGAAACTGCGATCTCATCCGATATATTAGTTCATCAGGGTTTTTATCATAGGCATAAATATCTAGTTATTAAATAATTCAACTTTACTATTTTCTATTCTGTATTGAATATGAAAGATATCGGACAATGTTTCCAGGACATCAGTCACGTTATCAAACAACACCAGTTTTCCTGTACATGCTTTTTGTTTTAATGACTCCTCACAAGAGAATTCCATTCCATAATATCTCGATAGTTTTAACATAATAGTCTCAAGCGACTCATTTGAGAACTGAATCAGCCCGTCTTTCCAGCATATATGATCATATGTATCCACCTGTTTGATATCATAAGTGTCTGAAGCGACACTAAGCATCTGGTTTGGTTTCAATAAGAGTCCTTTTGATTCGGCCATTTTCACCTCAACAAGACCTTCGGCAAGTACAACTGACTTTACCGCATCTGCTCTGTAATCAGAAATGTTAAACCGTGTTCCCAGAACTTTTACTTCACCAAAAGAAGTATTGACAATGAAAGGCCTTTTCTTGTCAGGAGTAACTTCAAGGTATGCCTCGCCTTCAATAAGAGAGATACGGCGTTTATTATCTGTAAAAACTGTCGGGAACATTACAGACGACCCTGCATTAATCCATATCCTGGTTCCGTCGGAAAGGATTAAGGACGACTTTCTTCCCTCGGGAACAATCAGTTTCACCTGTTGCCTTTTCAGGGCTTCTTTCATAAGAGAAGTGGTATCGTGCTGGTTTACGGCAATCTTAATTCTCCCATCCTTATTAATTATAATGTCTGTGTTATTCTCAAACGAGATAATGTCTTTCTCACCAAGAACCAGTTTTATTCCTTTAGCGGCAGAATCAGAGACTGACTCTGCAATAAAATTGTTGGTTGATTTCTGACCGAAGGGATAAAAAACCGCCAATGTACAAATAGCAGCGATACAGGCTGCTGCGCTTATATAGCGTACCAGACGACGGCTATTTCGTCTGCGGCGAATGAGCATTTCCCTGGTCCTGTAAAAAATATCATCTATCTCCTCCTGTTCTTGAGGAGAGATTTCAGCACTGCCAAGAGACAATGAGTCAATTATGCCTATTGCCTTCTCCAGATTCTCCTTTTGCCCGGAGTACCTTTCAGCAAAGCTGTTCCAGAAAATTTCAGATTCGTCATTATTGAATAACCGCCACAAAAGAAAACTTTTATCCTTCAAATAATCTTTAACCTCAAAATCTTCATACGGCTTTTCCATTGTCAGTTTTTCAATTTAATTTTTACATAAGACACAAAAACAAAAAAAGTGTCATCACTTTTTCAAAAAAAAACAATTTTGTTGCAGAAATAATTCCGGCTCATTTGTCTCCTCTCCTGTTGCTCCCTCACAGGATGATCCTGCTCCATTGATCACATAATGATTTACTGCCAGTTAGTACATAACGCGATTATCTCAGAAGTACGAACCCTGAGAAAGATCATAGACATTAAAATGACAACTTATTACAGAGAAAGCACCAAACTCATGAAAAGAGTAAGGACATTATCCTTTCTCATCCGATCAATTGCCCGTGATATAAGGTTTCTTACCGAAGGAGGGGTCATATTCAGCAAATCAGCAATCTCTTCATAACTTAATTCATTGATATACCTTAGATAAACTGCCTCTTTCTGCCTGCTGGTAAGACAATTCAGCAAGTCCTGTATCCTTTTTTCCAAAGCAATACGTTCCTCATCATCTATCATCTTATCAAGAGCGGTAATGGAGATATGAAAGCCTGTTTCATTATTTAGCTCCTCCCGGGAGAAATCTGAAGAGCGTTCAAGATTCAATAATCTGTTTTTCAATGCCCGGAACAGATAATACTTTATGTTTATTACATCAGCCAGCAATCTGCGTTTACACAAGATCGTATAAAAGAGATCCTGAATGGCATCTTTAACAGCATCCGTACCAAATCCAAGCCCTCTCCCGTAAGAATAAAGCTCCTTTGCATAGGTATGATATATGACAGAGTAAGCATCATCATCGCCTGCAACAAATTTTTTTATTATATTAATTTCCGGATTCACCGATAAAGACACCCCGTATTAATATTGAATTACTGGCACAAAATGCATAAATCATGCAAATTTAAAGTAATCCTGTTCATACGCAAACCAAATCAAAAAGTGAAAAGAGTATAAAATGCCAATCCAATAGATCCCTGTTGCACAATACTAATTGTCTTTGACAAAAAAAGAGGCTGCCTTTTTGAGACAGCCTCTTTTATTAATAACAATTTCAGTTACTTTTTTGATGCTTCAAGAGATGCTTTTCTGAATTCTTTAAGCATTTTCTCGAGCTCAAGAGAACCTTTACGTGCACGGGTCCCGGCTGCTTTGTTGCCCTTCTCAATCTGTTGGCCTGCGTCTGCAATAAATGCTTCAAATTCAGCTTTGATCTTGTTTACTAAGTTTTCCATTTAAAAGAGATTAAGTTATTATTTTATTTCTGGGCCATACACCCAATCTTAATTACGAATTTAACGTAATTATGAGAACTTTTAAAATAATAAAATATAAAACTGTTGCCATTTGTTGCAAAGATCCTCCACGTTGCTAATCTTATTATTGATTATTGTTAATTGCTAATTGACAAAAAAGGAGAGCCGAAAAATTTCGATTCTCCCTTTTTTGTCGGTCTGCGGGGGCTCGAACCCCGGGCCCGCTGATTAAGAGTCAGCTGCTCTACCAACTGAGCTACAGACCGTGAAAACGTGCGCAAATTTAATATTTATTATTTAAATCGTTCCTTTAGATCCTGTTTTTTTGCAGCGTTTATTCACCATGTTTTTTAAAGACACCCATGGTATTAACCCTTAAAACAAGCATGGTAGACACCATATCTGTCAGTGGAATATGATGATACGAGAACTGTATCTTTGCCTCGAGCCACTCTTTTTTCATTACATAATACAGGTCCGTCCTGCTATAATATGTGGCAGTATATGGCGAATCTCCCGACAGTATTGTAAGTCCATCACTGAAACAGGCCATTTCATGAAGCCCGAAATTCCTGTAGCCGGCTTCAACTTCAAATGTTATCCCTTTCGAATACTTAAAATCATAAAATGTCCTTTGACGGTCCAGGGAGACTATCCCTCCTGCCATTAAAGTAAGTGAGTCAAGAGGCGTGACGGAAGAGAGGTTAAGCCCTGTCCTAACCGTTGCTCCCAGATTATCTCTTACGTATGTACCAACCTCCATCGGCTCGGTCAATGAAATATGATTTAGTACAAGGTGATGCTGATAGATAAAAAGACCCCGTGAATAGTACCCCGACATTCCGGCAATAAACGACTCTCTTACCTCCTTCGTCTTTCGTCCTGTCCAGTCAATCCACAGATTCTGTCTGAAAGAAGGTGTCTTATACTCAAAATAAAGCCCCTGAATCTCCGGTCTGTAATAATTAAGTGTATCGCTGAGTAACGCAATGGGCATATCTGTCTTGTTATACCTGCTGAAGGAACCAAAAGAAAAATTAAAGTTCCTGTAACTGTTTTCGTAGTATAATAACAGCGAAGGTCTTTTATAAGCTCCCTGCCATCCAAACTCGTATAGGAAATCCGTGCCGGCAGCAAATCGTCCTTTCCCCTCAGGAGAAACGCCAATCTCGCCACTCAGTCGCGAGCCAAACATCGTCTGGCCATAAATGGCGACGTTATCCACTTCCCTGTTGTCCAGGAAGCCCAGATAGCCAATTTTCCAATCAAACTGCTGTGACAGGGCGTTTAACGGAAGAATGAAGAGGATAAGAAATATACCCGGTCTGGTGAACCGTTTCATTTTATGGATAAATTATCTGATCACCATCAAAAGTAATTGATTCACCTGAAAGCACAAACACCATTCTCTTTCCTTCACGATTACTCAACCATTCTGCTGTTCACTTTAGACTTTGGACTTTGGACATTACTCTTTTACCGCCTTGCAATGACCCGGGTTCATCTGGCAGTTAATACAAATCTCATTTTCAACCACCTTATCTTCAAAGACCTTCTTTATATTCTCCATGGTTGTCTCTGCGATATTATGAAGAGCCTCTCTTGTAAAGAATCCCTGGTGAGAGGTTATTATCACGTTATTAAAAGAGAGCAGTCGTGCCAGGATGTCATCAGAGATAATCCTGTCAGAAAGATCTTCAAAGAAGCACTGGTTCTCTTCTTCATAAACATCGAGGCCGGCACTGCCTATCTTTTCATTTTTCAGACCCTCTATCAGGTCAGAAGTCTTTATAAGTTTGCCACGGCCGGTATTGATTATCATAACTCCATCCTTCATTTTTGCAATAGAGTCCTTATTGATCATGTATTCTGTCTCCGGTGAGAGCGGGCAGTTAAGTGATATGACATCCGATCTGCCAAGCAGTTCATCCATCTGAACATAACGGCAATTACCTGCTGTCTCGTAGGCCTTATCAGGAAACTTATCATATGCAAGCACTTCCATGCCGAATCCGTTAAGAATTGAGATAAGGGTCTTTCCTATCTTGCCTGTTCCCACAACACCGGCGGTTTTTCCATGCATATCAAAGCCCATCAGTCCGCTGAGGGCGAAGTTACCCTCACGGGTCCGGTTATATGCCCGGTGTGTCTTACGGTTCAATGTGAGCATCAGAGCGACAGTATGCTCTGCCACAGCATATGGCGAGTATGCCGGAACCCTTACCACCCTTATCCTGTTATGTGCCGCCCTGAGATCAATATTGTTGTAACCTGCGCTCCGTAAAGCAATAAGCTTTACCCCATTCCTGTACATCTGGTCTATCATTTCTGCAGTAATGGTATCGTTAACAAATACAATCACAACATTATAGCCTTCTGTAAGTACAACATTATCAGGCGTGAGATGGTATTTAAAGTATTTTATGCTGAAATTATACTTCTTGTTTATCTCATCAAAGGTCTCCCTGTCATAGGGCTTGGTGTCAAAAAAGGCGATTTTAATCTGCTCCATATTGTTAAGTATTTTCACATAATTAACAATGGAAGAGAGATTGAGTTCAACCTGTAAGACCGAAAAACAGAGCTCTGGAGACCTGTTATAGTGTTAGTGTGATCAGCCCTCGTGTGGGTATGGCATAAAAAATGATCTTCGCATCATTTTTCGGAACCCATATCTTGATAAAGGGAGTATAATCAGGTGTCTTAAATGAAGTAATAGCTTTTACATCGGCTTTCGCATGAGTAAGTCTGTCGTTAAAGTCGAAGTAAAACTGCACTTTTCTGTCAGTTTTGATTGTGTCTTCAGCCTGGGCAACAATTAATTGAATATTTTTATCAGTCTCGAGTTTATAAAAGACAGCTTCAAAGTCTGATGTATCGGGTTTCTCCTGTAAGGAAGCCTGAAACTCAAGTGTGTCTTTTGGCGCCACTTTTACTTTCAGGGGATCTTTTTCAAGTGTGGCATCCATGCTTGTCACTATCAGAGGTGTTGAAAGTGCGGAGAATAGTGCTTCCTGGTTTGCACGTTTAAAGAAGGGGCTGACAACAGCTGCCCTGATCTTCATCCGGCGAACCTCAACACCTTTTATCTTCAGGGATATAATACTGTCCCTCATATTAATGCATACACCCACTGAGTCGGATGTTGCCATTCTGTCCTGAGCATTCAGGTAGGCTCTCTTCCTGAGTTTCTCAACATAACCGGGGATTGCGCATGCATCAATTGTATCGCTCTCCTTCTGGGGCCGTGATGCAAAATAAGCCTTGTCGAAATCATTGACTGCATGATTAACAGCAGCAACTGAGCAGCTAATATAATAGACCACCGCTGCCAGTATAATAATTCCGATAATAATATACCACTTGAATCTTGAGATCATATATCCTGCAACCTGTTAATTATCAATAAATATACACTTTTGACCCGACATTCATGGTTTTTGCAACCACCTCAAGATCTTCATCATTGAGTCTTACGCAACCATGTGTAACGGGCATCCCCATCTGTCTTTTATAAATGGTACCATGGATCATGTAACCATCTCCAATCTTCAGGGCATAATCACCAAGAACATATGGTTCAAATCTTGACGGATCACCTTTGGACGGTATCTTCTCTCCCTGTTCAATATAATCCCAGTCCGGCCTTGTCCATACAGGATTGCTGACCTTTGACTGAACGGTACGGCAGCCACGTGGAGTCTTAAATACGTTCTTGTATTTCCCGTCGGCAGTGGTCAGCAGTGTATTCTTACCTGAAGAGCATGGCCCGTTCCTTATAAGTTTCCTGTCCTTGTAAAGGTAGAACCTGTTATCCACAGTATTTACAATCATGTAGGATGAAGTAGGTATCAAGGCTGACAGCTTTTTGTCGAGTCGGACAATATCGGCATCCACTTTCGTCACCTGCTTCTTAATCATTTTGTTTTTCAGAAGCGAGGAGTCGGGAGAACATGTTGAGCGATTAACGCCCCATGATGTCTGCACTGCAGGACCTATATAAATAGGAACGCAAAAGAGGAATGCGATGGTAGCAAGTATAATAACGAGTAATAGCAAAGCCTTCAGCAGTTTTCTGAAGAATGAAACAGGCTTTACAGGTATTTCTGCCACTTGTTTTTCGGGAGCAGCATTGCTGCTTTCTTGAGTAATATTATTGTTCTGCTCTTCCATGGGAAAAACAAATATTAATTAGCTGACATTATCTGGTTAAGTGGTGATGTGGAACCTATAATCGTCACAGGGGTTCCGTTTGAAACGAGTCTATATAGTGTGTCTATGTCTGAATTTTTTAGTGCAATGCAGCCTTCTGTCCAGTTGCCGCCTTTACCACCATCACCGTGAATTTCAATCAGGTCTCCTATCTTGGAATTGGCAGGGATAATCCCTGAACGTATCCGGCTCTTGAACTCTGCAAGATCCTCCTCATTAGGATAATTTATCATCAGAGCCTTATAGTATTTTGTTGAACCATTGGAAAGTTTCCTGGTTACCATATACCTGCCTTCAGGTGTTGCATCATCGCCTCTTGACATCTTATCCCCCATCCAGTTTTCTCCAAACTCAGCGTCAAAGGTATATTTCCGGACTCCGTTATGATATACATGACATAGTCCTGGTACTTTCTCAACAAGTATGGCATATGAATTGTTCTGTTTGCTCTCATTTATTGTAACGCGAGCCCAATCCTGCCATTTCTGGTAGCTCCGGAAATAATCCGAAAGCTTCTTTCTGGCCAGTTCGAATGATTCGGTAATGTATTCACCTGCCTCGGTCACTTTTACATTACCGCTTACATACTGTCCCTTGTCGTATGCTATCTGTGCCTCTTTCAGAAGCAGTTTCCCCTTTGCATTTTTCTTCTTCATCTCCTGGGGAAGAGGAACTGAAGAGAATATCTTTTCGAAGTTATTAACCTCTTCATTGAGCCTTTCAAGGTCATTTTTGAGGTTTGCCTTCATATCGTTTGCCTTGGCAATTGTTCTTTTTGTTGCCTCAGCAGCTTTTTTCTCGGAGAGAACGGCAAACTTGCGTACTCTCTCATAGTCACGGAAAAGTATAAAACGTTTGTTTTCAGTCTTCCAGGCAATCATTGCAGAGTCGTAGAAGCTGCGTGACTCCTTGAAAATCTTGGCAGAATAAATTATTGAGTTGTGATTACGTGCATTGGCAATAGCAGCACTTGCCTCTTCAAGCTCCTTCATAGGTGGTTCGGGAACAAGTTTAATGAAGAGCCAGCTAAAAGCTGAAAGAATCAAACACAAAAAAACTAAGGTCAACAATAATTTAATCCAGGAACGTTTCATCAGAGTTTATAAGGGCTATTAAAAAAATCCCCGGAAAAGGACCGGGGATCTTTATTTACAATATTTTAAAGAAATTATCTCTTCTTAACTTTTGCGATAGCTTCTTCAAGTTCTGTTTTGATGTTGGTCAGCTGATCGTTAACAGCTTTTACTTTGTCAACAACAGCCATGTAGTTTGCACCACCGTCGAATGCTGTCTGAGCTTCAGTAATAGAAGTTTCGATAACTGCAAGTTCACCTTTGATTTCATCA
>Ga0116171_10001321_pt1 | contig 24811 bp, 19 predicted proteins | sample AD_JPNHW2_MetaG_FD_89798 | JGI IMG/M metagenome (GOLD analysis project Ga0116171, IMG submission 89798) | Active sludge microbial communities of municipal wastewater-treating anaerobic digesters from Japan - AD_JPNHW2_MetaG | ecosystem: Engineered > Bioreactor > Anaerobic > Digestate | place...
CCGTAATTTCACGATTGCTGAGTTCAACACCCAAACCGGTGAACTGATCCATCGTCGCATTTCAAGATTGTAAAGTGTAAACCATGTTGTTGCACTCACTGTAAACGATGTTGCTCTTGACACACAGATCGCCCCTACGGAATGATGAAAGGGATAACCACGAACGTGATTATCTTGCCTCTAGCATCTTCAGGCAGGCGTTCATATAGCCGTAGCTCTCGGCGGCGATGCGGGTTGCTTCGACCATATCCTGCTCGGGGCCGATGACCTCAAGGCAGACCGGGCCGTCATAACCGGCTTTGACCATGGCTTTGAAATATCCGAACAGATTGATCTCCCCTCTGCCGCAGGCCTGCAGCGCCGGAATTCCCGGACTCGGGCCCGGACCGACGCAGTCGCGGATGTGGATATGCTTCATGCGCGGCAGCACTTTTGCCAGCGCTTTTTCGGGCTTTTCACCGGCGCGGTGGATATGGCTCGGGTCCATGTCGATTCCGAAATACGGATTATCGATGGCGGCCATGGCGCGCAGGGTCGTCGGGGTGTTGTAGATCGAACCGCCGACATGCGCTTTGCAGCACAGCGTGACTTTATAACTCTCCGCGAGTTCGGCGAGCGCGGTCAGACGCTCGATGGTTGCTGCGAATTCCTTGCGGCTGCCGGATTTTCCGCCCGGGCCGATATTGATGACCGGGATGCCGAGTTCCGCCGCGGCTTCGAAGGCCTTCTTGAGGCGTTCGGAGTCCTGCGAGGCGACTTCGGAAGATAACAACTCGAGTCCTGTCTCGTCCAAAACATTCTTTATGTAGGTTTTCTGCGATTTCCAGTTATCGGGCGACAAATGTTCGCACATGCCGCCGATCGCGGAGATTTCAATTCCGTCATAGCCCGCCGCTTTGACCGCGCGCGCGGCATCGGCGAAGTTATAATGCTTGAACAGCACGGAATTGACGCCAAGTTTTATCATGTTTTTACCCGTCCTTTCGTCATAAAAGCTCGAAAATTTTATTCCGAACTTCGCTGTCAGGTGATGGGTCAATTATAAAACCTTTTACCCCCGAAAGCAATGTTTTTTGTGGATATAATCGTTTTTTAAAAAGATTTTTATGAAAATTTCCGAAATATTTCCATAAACTTGTTGACAACCGTAAAAAGCTGTGATATATTAACTGTATTGGTACTATTAATACAGTGTACCGCTGCAAGAAAGGGGGAAACGGATTTGATCGCAATCGATTTTTCCGACAAACGCCCGATCAACGAACAGATCATCGCAAAGGTCATCGATCTGGCCGCGAAAGGCTTTTTGCCGCCGGGCAGCCCGATGCCGTCGGTGCGTACGCTTGCCACGGAACTCTCGATCAACCCCAACACCGTTCAGAAGGCTTATGCCGAGCTCGAGCGGCTCGGCGTCATCCTCTCGGTGCGCGGCCGCGGCAGCATCATCGCCGAAAACAGCGACCCGCTGCGAAAACTTCAGCTTGAAAAGCTGCACGCGGGTCTGCGGGAGGCGGTCGAGGCGGCAAAGCACCTCGGGATGTCCTGCGAGGAAGTCTGCGGCGAGATCAGAGACAATTTTAACGGAGGGGAGCAACTATGAAAAGCTTATTTAAATTCTTTGTTTCACTGTTGATCTGCGGCGCAATCTTATTGTCAGGCTGCGCAAACTCGTCCAAAAGCTCGCTGCCGAAAGACCTCGCCGGGAAAACCATGAATTATCCCAAAGTATTAAACCTGCTTTCACCCTATTTTTTTTCGGACAGCGATGAGACCACCGCCGCTATGAAACAGGAATGGCTGGATAAAATGTCTGCGCGGTACGGGGTTGAACTCAATTTCACCGCAGATACGCAGGTAAGCGAGGTGTTTTACGGAAGATCCTCTTTTCCCGGGATGGTCACAATGACGAACTGCGAAATGCTGAACAACGCCGTCAAAAGCGGCACCGCCGTCCCGCTGGAAGCGTATCTCGCCGATAATCCGGTTTGGAACGCCCTCCCCGAAGAAATCAAATCCATGTACACGATCGACGGCCATATTTACGCGGTCCCGTCTTCCTGCACCTGGCTGATGAGAACACGCAGTATCGCCGCCGATTCGCTCACCAAAACCGGTATCGAAGTGACCGATCTCAAGTCCTTCCGGGAATACGCACTGGCGCTGATGAAGACCGGCGATTATCAATACGTCCTCGGTTCCGACGCTTTGACTGGGGTCGTCGACATCCTCAACGCTTACGGCTTGTATTCGGATACATTCGACTCGTTTTCCTATGACCCCGGCGAGGACTGCATCGTGGATTTTCTGACCAAGGGCGAAGCCGTCACGGCGCTCGAATACCTGCGGGAACTCTATTCCGCGGGTGCGCTCAAAATGAGTTTCGATTACAGCAGCCAAAGCGCGCAGGAGGACTTTTCGAACGGCATCTGCGCCGCTAATTACGGATATAACATGTCGGATGAAAATAAAACTCTCACGACGCTGAATCCCGCCTATCCTCAGATTCCCCAAAGCGCAATCAAGGGCTACATCATGACCAAAGACACGCCCGAGCCCAAAGAAACCGTAAACTTCCTTGTCAATATGCTGTTCGGCTCCGAACAAAATTATTTGGATTGCTCACTGGGCCTGTCCGATAACTATGTTCTCAACAGCGACGGCTCGATCACAATGAAATTGAAAGTCACCGAAGACGGAGAACCGAAAACATTCGGAATGCCGAATTTAGTGGGTCCTCTCCCCGGCGTCTTCTTCCATTCGGAGCAAAAAACAAAATACGAGTTCGTCGGCACTCTGAAACCCGAATACGTAACCGCGCTCGAACAAATGAATCAATTCAACGCGTCCGTAGACGACGCCGTAAAGAAAGGGCTTGCGCTCAAAGTTCCGGCCGCTTACGGGCAGATTCACATCTCGAAATTTTACGAAAACAAATCCGATATCGATTCCCTCTATCTCACCTGCATCCAAGACGCCGTCACCGCCACCGACTGGACGGTGCAGCAGATCATTGATGAATACAAAGCGGCAATGCTCAACCTCGGCGGCAATCAAATGCTCGACGAGATGAACGCCGCCATCGGCAAAAAAACCGCGTATTATTATGGGTAAGTTTTCTATAACTCAATTAAATACTTTCATAACAAAAACTCAATTCTTCCGAAAGGATGGCCTTGGTGAAATGATAACAACCCAACAACTGACCAAAAAATTCGGCGACTGCACCGCGGTCAACGCGGTCAGCACCGAGATGCACGAGGGCGCGGTGTTCGGCCTGATCGGCTCGAACGGCGCGGGCAAATCGACGTTTCTCCGGATGCTTGCGGGCGTGCTGAAACCCGACGGCGGGCAGCTTGAAATCGACTGTGAGACCGTATGGGAGAATCCGGCGGTGAAAAGCCGGTGCTTCTTCATCCCCGACGAACCGTATTTCTTTAAAAACGCGACACCCGAGACCGTAAAAAGTTTTTATACGATGTTCTATCCAAAATTCGATTGCGCGCAGTATGACCGGATGATTTCGGTTTTCGAGCTGCCCCCGAAAAAACGGATTTCCGAATTATCGAAGGGCATGAAAAAGCAGGTCATGATCATCGCCGCGGTATCGAGCAACTGCGACTATCTGTTTTGCGACGAGACCTTCGACGGGCTGGACCCGGTCGCAAGGCAGGCGATCAAGGGCATTTTCGCGGCGGGTATGGTCGACCGCAAGCTGACTCCGGTCATCGCCTCGCACAACCTACGCGAGCTCGAAGACATCTGCGACCGCATCGGGCTGTTACATAAGGGAGGCATATTGTTCGAGCAGGAACTCGATGCGATGAAACTGGGCATTCACAAGGTGCAGTGCGCTTTTGCGGGCCCGAAAACGCAGTCGGATTTTCCGGATGCGGAGGGGTTCAAGGTCATGAAATTCGAAGCACGGGGCGCGATGGTCACGATGACCGTCAAAGGCAATCGGGAAAACATAACAGAGCGGGTGAACGGAATGGCGCCGCTGTTTACGGAACTGCTGCCGCTTTCGCTCGAAGAGATCTTTATTTCGGAAACGGAGGTGTGCGGTTATGACGTCAAAAACATCCTCTTTTAAGTTCGGAAGATTGACGATGCACCGATTCAAACAGCTGACCTGGCTCACGACTCTGTGGTCGGCGGGATTGTTCTTTGCGCTGCCGGTGCTGCAGAGCATGCAGTTGGGTTTCTTAATGCCTCAAAAGTCATACGGTTACGGTGAAGTCAACTCATTAATCGGCAATGATAATTACTTGGTGCTGATCGGGGTATTCGTCACTGGGATTATAGCAGCTTGTGTTGTGCAGGCGTTTATGAATTCCAAAACGCAAAACGATCTGTGGCTTTCGTTGCCTGTGCGCCGTGAAAAGCTGTTTGCGGCCAATCTGACCGCCGGAGGAATGGCGGTATTAATTCCGCTGACAGCTGCTTATGTGATAACGATTATCATGACTGTTTTAACACCGTCGGCATATGGGTTTGAAATGAAGTTTGCATTGTTTGGCTATCTGCGGGCAGTAGGATTGTTTCTTGTTGCTTATTCAATCACCACGCTCTGGTGTGTGCTGAGCGGACGAACGATCATTGCGGTGCTCTGTGCTATATTTACACCCGCTATAGGAGTTGGCTCATTGAGCATTGTATCCATGTTCTTCAGCTTGCATTTTAAGACCTACTACGCCTCGACCGCTTATAATAATGCTTTAATTTCGCTCTATCCGTTTGCGCCGTTTTTCGGGAATTCCGAATCACTGTATACGATTATGCAAATCGTTTGGACTGCGGTTGCGGTGGGGCTGTTGATACTGGCGTTTTGGCTGGTAAAAAGGCGGGGCGCGGAGACAGCCGGGAAAGCGCTTGCGTTTTCAAAGGCACTGCCCGTTGTCAAATATCCGTTGATTCTGTTTGGAATGTCTTTCGGCTGGCTGCTGTTCGCCTCTACGACCGAATCCCTGGGATGGTCTGCATTCGGTGCTGTCGCGATCGGGCTGTGTGTGTTCTGCTTTGTGAATGTGCTTGAAAAATTCGAGTTTCGAAATATTCTGCACCACTGGTGGAAATATGGGATTACTATGGCAGTTTTCGGGCTTAGCATGACGGTTTTGCTCCTTGACTCGATGTCGTTTGACACACGGCTTCCGGCGCGCGATAATATCACCGAAGCAAAAGTGTATATATTAGGCTTGAACGACACCAGCTTGAACCCAAGCAAAACCTACGGCGAGACCATCACAGATTCGGAAGTGATCGACACGCTTTATAAAATCTCCGAGTTTGCCGTTTCCAATGCGGACAAAATGTATTCGCACAGCGAGATATTCGGTTATATCAACTTGAGTATGGATCGTTTTGTGAATGTCAGCATGTCGCAGGATTATATGACTTTTGCTGTTGATTACAATGGGTTTATCCGCATATATCATCTACAGTTAGACCAATCCCAAAGAACCGAGTTGACCGCTTTGCTGATGGGATCGGGGAATCAGGCATTCATCACAGCTCTGAGCGGTGTGTATGACCTTTCGCCGGGCGATGTAGATATGATGAATGTTAATTTCTATGATGTAAGTTACAACTACATGGTAGAATTGGCAGAGGCCAACGGCTCTGAAGGCGGCGGTTGGATCAATGATATCATTACCGCTCTCCGAGCGGATGTACTGTTGACCAGTACGGAAAAACTGCAAAACGCCCGGATTTTGGGTGTTATCGAAATGAGGAACAGCAAAGGGAGAACCTATTCAATACCGATTTATGATTACTACGAGAGCATCCGCGAGACATGGCTCTGGGATGCCATAAATAATCATGCATTGAAGGTCGATCCGGTGTTGATTGAGAGTATCGAAGTCGAGCGTAATGACAACAACACCTCAGTGACTTATACCGATCCTGTAAAAATCTCCGAGCTTTCATCGGCATTGATCACCGATGAAGATGTCAAGTATAATCCGCTGGTAACCATTGCGACTGAGTATACGGTCACAGTAAATTACAAAGACGGAAGGGCTGTTATTCCGAGTTTGTGCAATGAACATATGCCGGAGTGGCTGAAAAATTCGTAAAATCGCAAAAAACCCTTGACAAGACAGAAAAACAGTGGTAAAATCTCTTCGCTGTTTATCCGCAGACAGCAGGTTGGGCTTCGGCCCTCTAACGGGAACTTCGGTTTACCGCCTGCCGAGGAGAGAGTCACATGCTATTTCGTGGCGGCTTTCCGACTTTTCGGAAGGTCGCTTTTTTGTCGGATAACGGTAGTAATTATCGGGAGGTGAATCATTTGCCGAGCAATCAAATTTTGCAGGAAAAACAGGCTGCCGTCGCCGAAATCGTCAAACTGCTCAACAGCACCGTTTCCGGTGTTTTGGTCGGTTACGAGGGCATAACGGTCGCGGACGACACCAAACTTCGCGCGGATCTGCGCAAAGCGGGCGTCCATTACAAAGTACTCAAAAATTCTCTGCTGAATTTTGCGGTCAAGGAGGCCGGTCTTGCGGGACTGTCCGCTTCCCTTTCGGGCACAACGGCGCTCGCCGTCAACACCCAGGGTGAGACCGCGGCGGCAAAAATCCTCTGCGAATACGCCAAGAAAAACGAGAAATTCGTCATCAAAGCCGGATTCGTCGAGGGAGAAGTCATTGACGCCGAAAACGTGAAAGCGCTGGCAAAGCTGCCGTCCAAGGAAGTGCTCATCGCACAGGTCCTTGCGGGCTTCAATGCGCCGATCACGGGTCTTGTCAATGTACTCAACGGAAACATCCGCGGGCTGGCGGTCGCACTGAACGCCATCGCGGAAAAGAAAGCGGCCGAAGCCGCGTAATTTGCCGATAAAATCACGGCAGAAATGAATTGATGGAGGAAATTAAAATGGCATCCGAAAAAGTAACCAAACTGATTGAAGACGTAAAAGCTCTTACAGTCATCGAACTGTCCGAACTCGTCAAGGCCCTCGAAGAAGAATTCGGCGTCTCCGCCGCAGCCCCGATGGCAGTGGCAGCAGCCCCGGCAGCAGCCGCAGCCCCGGCAGCAGTTGAACAGACCGAATTCGCCGTCGTTCTGGCGGAAGTCGGCGCACAGCGTCTCGAAGTCATCAAGTCAGTCCGCGAACTGACCGGTCTCGGCCTCAAAGAGGCGAAGGATCTTGTTGACGCCGTTCCGAAGGCGATCAAAGAAGGCATCTCCAAGGCGGACGCGGAAGGCCTCAAGGCCAAGCTCGAAGCAGTCGGCGCGAAAGTCGAAATCAAATAATAACGGACAATTACATTGTTCATTATTTGACCTGCAAAACGAAAACCGGACAGAAATGCCCGGTTTTTTGTTTTCATAATGTAGGGGCGATTATAAATCCCCGTAAATGAAGCTGACGGGTGAATAAGCCCGTGAACCGGAGCGGCGGGCGATTAATAATCGCCCCTACAATGTGCCGTTTCATTTTTTGGTTGAAAACCATCGTTTCATTTGATATGATACTATCATCAATATAAGGGATTGATGATAAATCATGAATGACTTGAACCGCATCAGAGACCTTGCGAAAGAGACACTCGAATATGCGAACTGCGATGAAATGAACCGCAGGCGCAAACTTTGGAGCGCGCATAACAGCTTACATTTCACGCGCCCGCCGATCTATATCCGCGCGATTCCGTTTGACGAATTTTTGAATCAAAAAGAACTCGTCTGTGAAAATACATATTACCGAGCACTCGAAAAGAACTTTTTGTTGAACCGTTATCGGATGAAAATCGCCGACGACTATATTATCGAGCCGTTTTTGACCGTGCGCGCGGTCCTTTCCAGCGCGCCGAACGGCGTTTATGGCCTTCCCGCCGAGATGGGCGAAAAAGCGCCCGGCGAATGTGCTGCTTTTAAGCCCTCTGTCATAAAAGAAAGCGATATCGAAAAGCTTCAAGTCGCCGACTACAAAGTCGATGAACAAGCGACAGCAAATGAATATGACCGCCTGTATGACGTCGTGGGCGGCATTTTAGACGTTGAAGTCGACCGTCAGGGGCTTTTATGCGGCATGTGGAATAACGACATCTCCACGATTTTGGGCAAGCTGCGGGGCCTTGAACAATTGATGTGGGATATTTATGACCGCCCTGAATGGCTGCATCGGATGCTGTCTTTCATGCAGAGCAAGATTTTGATGCACATGGACCAGACCGAAGCCGCGAACGGATTCCGGTTGATCAACCACCAGAATCAGGCGATGCCGTATGCCGAGGAATTGAAACCCCCGCAGGCAGGTAAAAGTCCGGTAAAACCGAGCGAGTTATGGGGCTATGTGGCATCGCAGGAATTCACAGCGGTCGGGCCTGAGGCTTTTAAGGAGTTTATGTTCGACTATCAAAAGCCGATTTTAGAGAGGTACGGGCTTGCGGCCTATGGCTGCTGCGAGGATTTGACGCGCGATATCCCGGTGCTCAAAACGTTGAAGAACCTCCGGAGAATTTCCGTGTCCCCCTATGCCGACGTGAGAAAATGCGCCGGGCAGATCGGCGGGGAGTATATCATTTCATGGCGCCCGAATCCGTCATCAGCGGTCTCTTACGGGCTCGATGAGAACTTCGTGCGCAAAAATCTGCGCGAGACGTTTGACATCTTTGACGCGAATGGGTGCAAATTCGATATCACGCTTAAAGACGTCGAAACCGTCGGCAGAGATACAAATCGTATCATCCGGTGGACGCAGATTGTGCGTGAGGAGATTGAACACAGATATTAAAATATAATCTTATCAGTTGAAATAGTAATACACGGCATGCTTGCTGTTCGAAGCATTCATCAAATCGATAAGCGTGTTGCCGCCGAGATTTAGCATGCCCTCTTTATACGTTTTGATAATTTGTCCGACGGTTCGGGAATTATCAGTGATGGCATCCTTGATGCATGTATTATAAAGCGTAAAAATATCATTTTGAAACGAATACAAATAAGCCGATGTCGGAGTCATTTTCCAGGGGTCCCATGTCGCCCGGACTTTGCTTTTCGAGACAAGTTCGTTGTATACGGCGGGAAATTGGTTGGGGCCGGTTTCCGGTTTGCCGGCAATGCCGTTTTGGCTGTATGAAATTCCCGATTTCGAACATGGGAAAACATCCGGGATGTACGAAACGAGGTTCGGCATTGCGGGGATTGCGTAACTTGTGCTTGAGATGCGGATTTTCTTCACGGTGAAAGTCCCGTCGGAATTTTTGCTGTAATTGTCAGACGAACCGAGCCAGCAGTCGAGGTAGTTTTGCTCTGAGCCGAACAGCATATCAACGAGCAAATTGATCGTCTCCTTTGGCTGCGGTGTGTCTTTGGTGAGCATATAACCGTCGCTCTTTGTATACACCATTTGAGGATTTTCGGGGTTCAGCGTGAGCACTTCGGTGCAGTTTTCGTAATCCTGATAATAGCCGTAATACGATTCACAAGTCCCGTCTTTAAAATCGCCGGGCGCAGTTATGGAAGAAGTGTCAAAATTGATTTTCAAAGCGCCCGCGTTATACAGCTCCCTCAGATACTCAAATGCCGTGACGGCCTCTCCCTTAATCAAAAAGTCCACAATAGAGTCAGCCAAAGGATCATACGCAAACGGGAAAGCGGAGTCTTCGCCGGTATAAAGCCCGAATGCACTCAGAATGTCGTCCAGATTTGCAAGCCCGTCGGAGCTGATGGCAGATTTCCCGGTCTTTCGCTGATAGGCGAGGGCGAAGTCCTTCAGAGAGTCGAGGTTTGTGACCGTGATGCCGGTCAGCGCGAGCGCGCTGTCGGTTACGGCGCGAGCTTTCGGCGTCTTTGCATAGGACGCCGGAATCGCATAAATATGCCCGTTGATGAGAAATGCATTTTTTACGGTTTGGGGCAGCGCATTCCAGGTCTGATTATCTGATAAATAATCCTCGAGCGGTGTTGCGTTTTCTTTGTCAACCGCCGTATACAATTGAGACATATTGACAGCCACAAACCCGGTGTATCTCTCTGCGCCGGAAAGCACTTTATAGCGCCGATAAGATGCCTCGCTGCTGTATTTTTTATCTTTGGCGGAATAGGAGTCTGAGACGATATTGAAGCGGACGCCGAAACGCAGATAGGCCTCCTCCAGCCACACATCCTTTTCAGCGGCGCTGTTGACGTCTTCGGTGCTCAAAAAGAACGAGGGAGCAATCATATTGAACTCCATGAGATTGCCTTTGTTGTTCGGTTCATTCAGCTCATTCGGCAACGAAGTTGAAGGTGCCGATGCGCAGCCGCCAAGTAATATGGCAGCGCATAACAGTATTGAACCGGCCAGTTTAAGCGTTTTTTTCATAATGATACTTCCTTTCGCGTGCGTTTACATTTTCAAGAATTTATCACTGTTCACTTTAACTGCTAACCGTTCATGACTTTCACTTTACGTTTTACACTCTAAAATTTATACTTGCAAAAAATTACCCGTAGTAATACGCGGTCTTCTTTCCGATGGCGTAGTTCATCTCGTCGAGCATGGCGTTGCCACCGAGCCCTAGCATATCCAATCGATATTGTTTCACGATCTCCTCAACCGTCCAATTTTCGGCGGTAATGGCGTCCTTGATGCAATTGGCGAACAAATAATTGATGTCGGATTTTTTATCATAAAATTTCGACGTGTGAATCTGACGGTAGGAAACCGGAACTTTGAGGGCACTCCCTTTTTTAACGGCGTCGTCGATTGCGGCCAGAAATTGTTTCGATTTTTCAATGGACGCGGTCAGTTCAGCCGTGGGATTGCCGATGAGTTCCAAATCGTATCTTTGATTCGAATGGGGAAACGCTCCGGGGAGAGTTCCGACCAATCCGGGCGTCGCGAAATTATCCACACCGCCGTCTTCGTTAATTTCCAATTTCAGCGTGATGGTTCCGTCGCTGTTCAGAACATAGTTGTCGGAAAGACCGAGCGAGCAGTCGAGGTAGTTTTGTTCGGAACCGAACAGCATGCTGACGAAGAAGTTGACCGTCTCTTTGGGCTGCGGAGTGTCTTTTGTCATGATGTACCCGGACATACCGCAGCGGAGCAGCTGTGGATATGCCGGATTCAGGGTCAGGACTTCGGTATATTTTTCATCGATCGTATATTCGTCATAATTGGTGGCGCTTTCTCCGCTTATGAAATTATTATACGGGTTGGAAGTTTTATTATATGGAATCAGCTTGAGCGCTCCGACGGCATACAATTCGCGCAGATATTTCAGCGCCGAAATCGACGAATCTTTGGTCAGAAAGTCCACGACGCTGTCCTCGCCGGGGTCATAGGAAAACGGATGTCCGCTGTAACCGTCGGCATATAAGCCGAAAGCGTTCAAAATATCGCCCAACCCGTCCGTACCGGCTGAGCCGATGGCATAGTCATAGGTTCCTGCCTGCTTCAGCGCAAGGGCGTACTCACGCAGCGAATTGAGATCGGTCACTTGGATTCCGGTCTGCGTAAGAGAATCGGTGTAGACGCTGCGCGCATACATATCCCAATAACAGGAGGCAGGGACCGCGTAGATATGTCCGTCCACCAGATACATGGATCTGATGTCTTCGGGCAGGGCTTTCCAAGCCGGATTGTCAGCGAGATAATCATCGAGCGCGACAGCTGTTCCGTTTTGAATGGCTCTGACCAGCGTATCGTAACCGCTGACATAAATCAGACCCGCGAAGGCGGATTTTCCGTACAGGGCGCTGTACATCTGTGAATTCACATCGCTGACGCGCTGTCCGTCTTTATACTCATTTGTGAGAATATTGATATTGACACCGTACCGCACGGACATCGCGTCGAGCCATTCCCGTTTCAAGCCGGCAGTATCGGCCTGGCTGTTCGAGAAAAAACTCGGGACGAGCAGATTCAGCGCGTCGGGTACATCGAGGTTTTTCCCGAAGAGTTCGCCGGGCAGCGCGGCGGAAGGGTTTCCGCAGCCGGCCAGCAGCAATGCACCGCAGACAAGCATCGATAATAAGGCCGTAAAAATCTTTTTCATGGTTCCGTTCTCCTTTCGGGGTCCCTTTAATTCTTTTCTGTATTACATGCGTTGGTACAGTTAATATAACATATCTTCCATATCATGTCAATACATGTTTATAAAATATTACCAATATAAATTTACCGGCTTTTATCTGTTTGCACCGGACCCTGGAATATGCTATAATTAAGCGACGGATAAGAACGGTGTGACCTTACGGAAACGGGGGGAGCTTTTTTGAAAGAGGTTATCGGATTTTTAAGGGATTTTAATCTTTGGACGGTATTGATCCGGCTGGCGCTGGCGTTTCTCTGCGGCGGCCTTATCGGCACCGAACGTGAACTCAAAGGCCGTTCCGCGGGTATCCGAACGCATATCCTCGTCTGCCTCGGCGCCGTGATGGCGACCATGACGGGCTTTTTCGCCATGAATACATTTGACCTGTCTTCCGACCCGCTGCGCGTTGCCTCTCAGGTGATCTCCGGCATCGGTTTTTTAGGTGTCGGTACGATTCTGGTCACCGGAAACTCCCATATCAAGGGCTTGACCACCGCGGCGGGCATCTGGACGACCGCCGCGATCGGCGTCGCGCTCGGCGCGGGATTTTACGAAGGCGCTCTGGTCTGCACCGCGCTGGCTTTCTTCGCCATCGGCTTTTTGCAGCGGCTTGAGCGCAGATTCAAAAAGAAAAAAGGCGTTTTATCCGTCTATGTCGAAATCAAAGACGCCGACCGCCTGAACGAGATTCTCGAACGGATGGCGTCGCAGTCCTATAAAATTTCGAATATCGAAGTCCGGCCTGCCAAGAGCGGAATGCCGAACTACCTCGGCATCGAAGCCAAGCTCGTCGCCGGGTGTGATTTAAATAAGCAGCAATGCCTGCACGAACTCTCAAAAATCGAGGGGGTCTCGTTTGCAATCGAAACAGCGTGAAAATAATATCATTGCAAGGGAACGGTCTTGACCGTTCCGGATTATTAAAACACGCGCATAATAAAACAACGCCGGCAAAAGCCGGCGTTTCGGAGATGGTTATCGAACACGGTTCGAAGACCATTCCCTACCCGTTTATCAATCTTTCAAAATCTTTTTCGTACCTTTCCGTGGCTTCGTCGGCCAACGGGAAGGTCGATTTTTTGAGCAGGAAATAGGTTTTCAATTTGGGCTCGGTGCCCGACGGGCGCACAATCACACGGGTGCCGTCCTCGAACAGATAAGAGAGCACATCGGATGATTCCATGTCGGTCGTGCGGGTCTTGCGGGTTCTGAAATCGGTTTCTACGCCCGAAAGATAATCGGTCATACCGACGACTTTTTCACCGCCCGCTTCCTTGAGCGGTTCTGTGCGCAGCCGTTTCATGATGGCCGCCATCGTGTCCATGCCGTCGACACCTTCGAAGACATACGCTTTTTGCTTGCTGCGGTAGCAGCCATACTGCGCATAAAGCTCTGCAAGACGGTCGAGCAGGTCTTTGCCCTGTTTTTTATAAAAAGCCGCCATTTCGCAGACGAACATCGTCGATACGACCGCGTCCTTATCGCGCACATGGGAGCCGATGGTGTAGCCGTAGCTCTCCTCAAAGCCCATCAAAAAACGGTCCGCTTCGCCGCGCGATTCCATCTCGCTTGCGACGCCGCAGATGTATTTGAATCCGGTGAAGACGTTTCGGATTTCAACACCGTAATGCGCGCCGATCGCGTCTGCCATCGTGGTTGTGACGATGGTCTTGACAGCGACCGGGTTTTTCGGCATGGTGTTGGTTGTGATGCGCTGCGAAAACATATAATCAAACATCAGACAGCCCATCTCGTTGCCGGTAATCAGCGTATAACCGCCTTTTTTATCGGGGACGGCGGTACCAAGCCGGTCGGCATCCGGATCGGTTGCAATCAAAATATCGGCTTTTTTCTCGGCGACGACTTTTAAACCCTCCTCCAACGCTTCCCGAAATTCGGGATTCGGATAAGGACAGGTCGGGAAATCGCCGTTCGGTTCCGCCTGAGACGGCACCAGTGACGCCGTGACTCCGAGCCGTTCAAAGAGCTTCAAAACGGGCACTTTTCCGGTACCGTTGAGCGGCGTATAGACGACATACAGACCGCTGCCTTTGCAGATACCCGGATGCACCGAATTGGCATACACCCGGTCGAGAAACTTCTCGACCATGGGTTCGCTGAGCATAGTGATATCCGTCCCGCCGGATTTGACTCCGGAGAACGGGTCTACTTGCTCAATATAGGAGAGAACTTTGTCGCTTTCCTCGACCGAGAGCTGGCAGCCGGTTTTGTCATAGGCCTTGTAACCGTTATAAACCGAGGGGTTGTGGCTTGCCGTGATCATCACGCCGCCCGAGCACTTCAGTTCGCGCACGGTATACGACAAAACCGGCGTGGGCTGGAGGGTCTCATACAGGTATACCTTAACGCCGTTGGCCGCAAAAATGCCGGCGGCAAGGCGAGAAAATTCATAGGACTTATGACGCGAGTCAAACGAGATCGCAACCGAGGGGTTTTTATAATTTTCCGCGAGATAGCGCGCAAAACCCTGTGTGGCCTTGCCTACGGTATAAATGTTCATACGTGCGCTGCCTGCGCCGATTACGCCCCGCAACCCGGCTGTACCGAATTGGAGCTCATCGTAAAACCGCTCCTTAATTTCGGACTCATTGCCCTTGATTGCGGCAAGCTCCGCCTTGATCCCGGGATCGGCAGCTCTTTCGCACCAGATTGTATATCGTTCAAAAGCCGTCATATGCTCACGCTCCTCATACGAAATTATACCATTTTCAGCCCGATATTACAAGCTGCGGAGTATAGCGGCCGAAAACGGCGCTTCATTGTTTTCTTGACAATTCTTCGGTCTGTGATATAGTGAAGCCACTTACCGCTTATTTCTCATTTTGCTTTTTAAATGGCTTCACTATACATCAAAAGACAAACCCGTATATTTTTGAAAGGAACGTTGAAATGGAGATGAACATCCCGAAAATCAAAATGCCGCTCGTCAGCCAAGAGAGTTTTCAGCATGCGACGGATGTTTTAAAACGCTGCACGGCGGACCATATCATTGACGGCGTCAACCGCCCGTTTGTCGCTCCGGGCGGCGCTTACGGGTCAACCATGTGGTCTTTGGATGGGGCGCTGGCGGTCGAAGGATATCAGTGGCTGAACCCGGAAATCGGCAAAGACCTTCTATATAATCTAAAGCAGTTATCAACGCCCAACGGCAGAGTCAAACTGTATACGCCCGACAAGTTTGGTCATATCCCGAACGTGCAAGAGGAAATCGGCTCACTGCCCAAATTCTTCGAGGCGCTTTATGACGCCGCCAAAAGAGACGGAACGCCTGAATTCACCGAAGAGGTTTATATCCTGTTTACAAAAAATCTGAACTGGTGGTTTTCGCATAGGCAGGACCCCGAGACCAAGCTGATCACCGCCGTGTTTGAGGAGACCTTTATCCCAAATACGTTCGGCGGCTCGATGGAATACGCCCCGATCGACACCAACATGGAAATCGCCGCGGGCTGTTATTATACCGCATTATTAGCCCAAAGGCAGGGCTTAGCAAAGGAAGCTGCGTTTTATTTCAATAAAAAAGCGGAGATCTTGTCCGCTGTCAATCAATGTTTATGGGATTCCGAACGCAGGGCCTATTACGGCTGGTTCATCGAGAAGAAGAGATTTGACGACCGTCTTATGGCGTCGACATTCTACGGATTGCGCTTTAATAATGCCAACACGGAACAAAAAAGATATCTCTTCGAACTGCTGCTTGACACTGACAGTTTTAATTGGAATACCTATCCTCTGACCTCGGTATCAAAAAAAGATAAAATTTTCACGGTTATCGACGGTGCTTACGCCGGAAACCCCTGCTGGTCGGGAAGCGTCTGGATGCTGATTAATTTCGCGGTCATTCAAGCGCTGAATGAGTCGAATGAGAGAGATTTAGCTGCCGAATTAACTTACAAGACTCTCAATATTTTCAATAACAATTACGCCGAGTTTCTACACCCGTATAACGGTTCGGGGCACGGTGTTTCGGAATACGCCTGGACCGCCTCTTTATTTATCAAACTGATAATAGAAGAGATTTTCGGCATTGATTACAATGCTTTTACTCGCCAAATCACCATCCGTCCCAACCTGCCGGAAGCCTTGAAAAACAGCTGCTTTTCGATTGAAAATTTGTTTTTGCCCAATCAAAAGCGGCTCGACGTCCGGATTGTAAACAGCGCCGTAGCGTATTCTTACAAAGGAAACAATATGGGGATTATTTTATAAATTCCGGTATTCTGCAAAGTTATTTATCTTTATTTAGCCATTTTTCAATCAACTCGACCAGTTTGAACTTTAACACATAGCCGTTCTTTTTCGAGGCAAACTTCCAACCGTTTTGATCGAGATAGGCGTCGAGCTGCGCTTCTTCGTCGGAACTTGCAGAGATGCAGATCGGCGGAAAGGCGATACAGAACCAGTTTTTACCCTTCCCCTTGCCGAGCGTCAGCTGCACCGTCGAATAAGTCCCGGCAGGGAGCATAAATTCGCCGTAATCGGTGGTATCGAAGTACCGGTCGGTGAGTTCTGCGGTCGCTTTATAGACAACACCGTTTTCGCGCAAAATATCGTTCGCCGTATCTTTAAAATCGTCAAGCGCTTTGGCGGCGGCTTCCTTGGCTTCTTCTTTGGTCTTCATTCCGGCGAAAACCTTTTGAAACTGCTCGGTGAGCGCATCGCGTATCTGTAACTTAATCGCCTGGTCGAAATCGTTGTCGGAGTTGGCCACAATGCGCAGCCGCACGGTGTTTTCGCGCACCGTGTCACATTCGTTCGAAAATTCCGCAAAGCCCGAGAGCACGCAGATGAGCAATGCCAGCGCCGCAGCGATCAAAACAAAAGTAAACTTTTTCATAATAAGTACAATCTCCTTCGCAGAGGGCAAAGCCCGCCGCAAGGAGATTGTTGACTGATTTTTATATAATCATACCATTAAAAACGACTTCCTTTGGGGAAGCCGGTTTATTGTCACACCGGGGGACGCGCACCCTACTTAAATACGCACAATCTATTATAATTTTACCATCTCGTAAAACTCGGTTTCATTGATAATTTTTACGCCGAATGCTTGCGCCTTGGTCAGCTTGCTTCCGGCTTCTTCCCCGGCGAGCACAAAATCGGTCTTTGCCGAGACCGATGAGCTGGTCTTTCCGCCCGCGTCCTTGATCATTTGCTCTGCTTGATCTCGCGGAATCGACAGCGTCCCGGTCAATACAAACACCTTGCCCTCAAGCAGACCGCCGACCTTCTTTTCGGTCAGACAGGCCATATTGATTCCCGCAGCTCTCAATTTTTCGATTAATGCAATGTTGATATCATTTAAGAAAAACCCCTTGATGCTCTCCGCAGTGATCCCGCCGATGCCCTCGACCCGCGCAATCTCCTCGACTTCGGCGTTTTTCAATGCGTCCAACGTCCCGAAATGCAAAGCCAAATCCTGCGCCGCGGTCTCGCCGACATGCCGGATGCCGAGCCCCGAAATCAGTCGCCACAAATCATTTTTCTTGCTCTTTTCAAGTGCGCCGAGCAGGTTCTGCGCCGACTTCTCGCCCTTTTTGTCGAGCGCGGCGATATCCTCTTTTTTTAAGCTGTATAAATCGGCGATATCTTTCACCAATCCCTTGTCAAGCAGCGCTTTCAGCACCGCAGGGCCGAGTCCGTCAATGTCCATCGCCGACTTTTCGGTGAAGTGGATCATCTCGCGGAAGCGTTTTGCCGGGCAGTCGGGATTTTTACAGCGAATCGCGGGGCCGTCCTCATCTTTGATGACCTTGCTGCCGCATGACGGACAATCGTTCGGAATCCGATAGGTCTCGTTCCCGCCCTTTTGTGTTACGTTGATCAACTCGGGGATGATGTCACCCGCCTTGCGCACTTCGATCATATCGCCGACCGCGACGCCCTTTTCGTCGATGAAATCCTGATTATGCAGTACCGCGCGCCCGACCGAAGTCCCGGCGAGCGTAACCGGTTCAAACACCGCCGTCGGGGTCAGCACGCCCGTACGCCCGACTTCAATGGAAATTTCGAGCAGTTTTGTCCGCTTGATCTCGGGGGGATATTTATAGGCGGCAGCCCAGCGTGGGAATTTCGAGGTACTGCCCAGTTTTGCGCGGTCGATTAAATTGTCGAACTTGATGACCGCGCCGTCGATATCGAACTGCAGTTCATGGCGGGTTTTATTGATCTCGTCCACCCGCTCGATGATTTTCTCAAAATCGGAAGTCAGGACATATTTTGAAGCCGGAAAGCCGAGCTTGTCCAGATAATCCAGCGATTCGCTGTGCCTTGAAATTTCTTTTCCGCGAATCTGCTGAATGTTAAACACAATCACCGCAAGATGCCGCGATCTGGTGATCTCGCTGTCCTTTTGCCGCAGTGAACCGGCAGCGGCGTTGCGCGGGTTTTTAAACGGAACTTCGCCATTATCATTCTGCGCCTCAACCAGTTTGGCAAAAACGTTTTTCGGCATATAGACCTCGCCGCGCACCTCTAAAAACTCCGGCCCGCCCTTTAGCTTTTTCGGGACTGACTCAATCGTCATCAGGTTTGCGGTCACATCCTCGCCGGTTTTGCCGTCGCCGCGGGTGGAACCACGCACAAAAACGCCGTTTTCATATTCGAGCGAGACCGAAAGCCCGTCGATTTTGGCTTCGACGACGAATTCGGCATCGGGAAAACTTTCCTTGACCCGGTGTTCGAAATCCCGCAGCTCCTCATAAGAAAACACGTCCTGCAAACTCTCCATCGGCACAATGTGTTCGACGGGCGAAAAAAGCCGGGATGCCTTTCCGCCGACCTTAGAGATCGGTTCCAACTCAAAAGCAAGCTCGGGGAACCGGGCGATGATCTCCCTCAGTTCCCTTGTCTGTTGATCGTATTCAAAATCCGATAACGAGGGGTTGTCCTGATTGTAATACTCCTCGTTGGCCTTTTCGATTTGTTTTCTCAAAGCTTCGGCGCGTGCCTTTGCATCATTCAAAACCAATTCCGCCAATTCCATTGCTCCCATCCGGATTCGCCATAAAATCGTTTATGTTGCTTGAAGTAGTCCCCGATCCGGTGACTTCGGTGAACCCCTGCGGTACCGCGCCGACAATGACGGTTTCGGCGATGCAGAAATCCGCCGTGACCTCGGAAGTCGCCGAATAGCCGGCCATCACAATTGTGACCGTACCGGTGACCGACATCATAATTCTGTGCAGTGTCTGATTGATGCCGGCACTTGTGAATTCGTTGGTGATCGCTGTGGTCACATATCCCACCGGCACCAGCCGAACTTCAATTTTGGGGCCTCTGCCTGTGAAGACGTTGCTTCCGATCAGCGTACCGAGTGCGATATAGAGTTTACCGTCGTCATATTCCGAAAGGCGTTTTTGGATCGCTGTGGTCAAGCCGGCTTTCAGCGTGTTCAGCATCGTCATATTGGTTCTCACGACGCTCAGACCGTTTTCGTTTGTCTGGATATAGATCAGATTTAAATAATCGGTATTATCCGCGGCCAAAACCTCGGTGACGCAGGAGTTGATGGCGAGAGTGCTGTATTCTTTGGCCTTGGTCTGGGCTAATTGGATTACGACGCTTCTCAGGCGTTTGTCGGCTGTTCTTATTATGGCAAATATACACCCGATAATTAACAGCCAAAGAATAATCGTTCTTGCGACGGCGCCGCGACGCCTTCTCCGCTTTCTGTCCATAATCTATACCGCCCCCGGTGAATTATATGCGTTATTCGGGCGGATGTGACGAAAACCGGGCAGGCAAAATGCCCGCCCGTATGTTTTCAGTTTATCTTATTCGGCCTTTTCCGGAGTGTCCACGGCCTTTTTCTTTGTCGTACGTTTGGGTTTCGGCGTTTCATCCACCGCTGCTGAATCGACAGCCGGTTCGGCGGTCACTGCAGGGGTCAACTCAGCCGATGTTTCGTTTGCCGCCGCCGGTACAGCGGGAGTTGTTGTAGCCACGGTCTGCGCGTTCGCCTCATCCTTCTCCTCCGGAAGCAGCGCGCGAATCGACAGGCTGACCTTCTTGGAATCCGTGTTGATATCGATGATTTTGGCGTCAACTTCTTCGCCCCTCTTGAGTACATCGGAGGGTTTAACAATTACGCGGTTGGCAATGTTGGAGATGTGAATCAGACCCTCAATACCCGGAACAACCGTCGCGAATGCGCCGTAGGTAACCAAGCTGGTGATTGTGACCTTTGCGGTATCGCCGACTTTATACTGCGCCAATAACTTATTGAACGGATCGTCCTCGGAGAATTTCGCAGTCAGCGAAATGCGTTTCTTCTCGGGATCAAGTTCTTTGATCATGACCTTGAGATCCTGACCGACCGTCACGACATCTTCGACGTTCTTGAAACGGTTCCAACTGAGTTCGGTACGGTGTACAAGTCCGTCCGGGCCGTTCAGGTTGACAAACACGCCGAACTGCGCAACCGAGCGCACCTTGCCGACGATGACGTCGCCGACTTTGGCGGTCTCCCAGAACTTCTCGGTCAGTTCCTTGCGGTTGCTGGTCGATGCTTTGCGAATCGAGCCGACCGCGCGTTTTCTTCTGCCGCGTTCGTCGATATCGATAATGATGAACTTGACGGTCTTTTTGAGCAGATCGTCGAGATTGCCCTCTCTGGGAATTCCCGTGTGGGATGCCGGAATAAACACACGAACGCCCTCGTATGTAACGATCACGCCGCCGCCGACATTCTCGACCACCGTACCCTCGAGCACGGCACCGCTGTCTTTGGCTTCGAGAATCTTAACCCAGTTCTCATTGGCGTCGACGCGTTTTTTGGACATCATCACGGTGCCATCGACGTCATTTGTCTTCAGCACCATCAGTGTGAGTTCGTCCCCCACCTTGACGAGATCGGAGGTCTTGGCATTGGGATCGTTGGTGAGTTCGTCGAGCGGGATATAGCCGGCATGTTTGCGGCCGATATCGACGGCGACCTCGCCCGGATAAACAGCGGTTACGATGCCCTTGATGGTATCCGACTTGGAAAGCCGTTTATACGACTCTTCAAGCTCGGTTTCGAAGTCGAATTCCTCAGATTTGGCTTCTGTTTTGGCCTTCCCGACCTCTTCTTGGCCTTGAAGAATTTCTTTGTTTTCGTCCATCTTATGAACAACCTCCATAATGTTTTTAACCGGAGTCGACGCCCCTGCGGTGATGCCGATTCGGCGGCAGTCCGGTACCCGCGAGATCTCGTCGGGATTTTCGACACGTATAGTTTTCGTGATCGCGTTACAGACCTCAAAGAGCTTTGTGGTATTCGAGCTCTCGCGGTCGCCGATCACAAAAACCAAATCACAAACCGAAGCAACTTCTTTTGCCTCGGCTTGGCGAAGACGGGTCGTACTGCATATTGTATCAAATATTTTCAAATTTGTATAGTGCTTTTTAAGAATTTCTTCTCCTTTTTTCCATTCAGAGACAGAAAAAGTGGTCTGCGCAACGCACCAAATTGTTTTTTCGACAAAATTCGAGTTTTTAGAAATCAACCCCTCCAATTCGCTCAGCGCCCCGAACGTATGGGCCTCACAGGCAGTGTGTCCCAAAATTCCGATGACTTCCGGATGGCTCGCATCCCCTGCCACAAGAAGAATATCCTCTTTCGGAATCCCGGAAACAAGTTTATGAATTCTGGCGACGCAGGGACAGGTGGCGTCGTAAAACTCCAGCCCCAGCGTTGTCAACTGTTCGACCGTCGCCTCGGGGACTCCGTGGCTCCGGATTAAAACACATTCGCCGGGCTGGGCCTCTGACGGGTCATCGATAACCCGGACACCCTTCTCCGTGAGCTCTTTCATAAACCGTTTATTGTGCAATAACGGCCCGAGTGTGCAGACCTTTTTGCCTTTTGCAAGAAGGCCGTCGAGCATATCGACGGCACGGTTGACGCCGAAGCAAGCCCCGGCATTTTTACAGACGATGATCTCCATATGCCCTCTGTTCTATCTGGTTTCGCGCTCTTTTAACGCGGCGATGGCGGCCATAATCGCGTCCGCGCATGCCTGAAACCTCTGTTTCCCGGTGCCGGCGTCGAGCTGTTCTGCGGGAATCGGTTTACCGATTGTGATAATTGTCGGTTTGAACAGTCCGGCGCGTTTCGGATAATCGAGCAAAACCGGAACAACCGGCGCGCCGGCCCGCAGCACGATCATGCCGACACCCGCTTTCCCCTGCTGTATCTGATAGGTCTTTTTGCTTCGTGTCCCTTCGGGAAAGATTCCGATCGCCCGCCCTTTTTCAAGCAGATTGGCGATCGTGCGGAAAACGCCGACTTCGGGCTTTTCCCGGTCGATCGGCAGCGCGCCGAGTTTTCGGATTAAAAATCCCAGTACCGGCTTTGTGAACAACGAGGATTTTGCGATATAATTGATCGGCCTCGGGCTTGCGAATGCCGCCACGACCGGGTCGAGATAACTCAGATGATTGAAGCAGATCACGACCTGCCCGTCAACAGGGATATTTTCCACGCCTGTCGCTTTTACCCGAAAAAGCCGAAATGCCAGCTTTCTGAGATTCTTTTGAATGCTTGCCTGCCAGGTGACTGAGTAGAGTTCCCGTTCTGCTTTTTTCACCGCATGCTTGCGGAGCCGTTTTTCCTCGGCGAGTTTTCGGTTTACGATGCGCATCAGCAGTTCAAACGATTGCTGCAAATTTAAAAGAGTTGTATCTGCCGTGATGCTGTCAGGCGCGGGCTTTAAAGGCGCGACCGCCCGGCTGCTGTCGTCTTTATCGCGCTTCTTCAGATCGGCAAGGACTTCCCCGTAACTGACCGGCTTGCCCTTTTCGAGCAGTTCATGATACCGCCGTTTCGCGCGGACTTCCGACGACGCCGTGAGAAAAATCTTAATTTTTGCATCAGGCAGAACCACCGTGCCGATATCGCGCCCGTCCATCACGACGCTGTTTTTTGCCGCGACGCCGCGCTGGAATTCCATTAAAAAATCTCGTACTTCCGGAATCGCCGAGACCGCCGAGGCTGCCATCGAAATCAGCGGCGTCCGGATGTTGTCGCCGACCGGGTCGCCGTCGAGCAAGATCACCTGTTTCCCGTCGTCGAGCTTCATCTTGATATCGATGCTTTTGAGCGAATCGATCACCGCATCCGAATCGTCATATCCTCCGGTTACCCGGACAGCATGCAGCCCGACCGTGCGGTATAACGCACCGGTATCGATATAGATATACTCCAGTTCTTCAGCCAGCCGTCTGGCAAGAGTGCTTTTCCCTGCGCCCGATGGGCCGTCTATGGCAATAGACGTCGTTGACATTCACTCACTTCCCCGAAAATTGTTTTACGATTGCCTGCGCCGCCGTTACCGCCGTACTGAATGCAATCTGCAGATTGTATCCGCCCGTGTAGGCATCCAAGTCGAGCACTTCGCCCGCAAACCAGAGGTTCTTCGTCAGTTTGGATTCCATCGTCGCAGGATCGACTTCGCGCACGTCGATACCGCCCGAGGTCACGACCGCTTCGTCGATCGGCCTTGTTCCTGTCACGGTCAGCCGCAGGTCTTTGAGCAGCCGCACCAGATCTTTTCGCTGTTCGGCGGTCACCGCGTTGATCTTGGTTTCGCCCGGAATGCCCGAAAGCCTGACCATCGGCATAATCAGTTTTGACGGTAACAGCGCGGATAACGAATTTTTATAGTCCCGGTTCGGTTCTTCGGAAAAATCCCTTAAAATTCGCGCATCAAGCCGTTCTTCGTCGAGCGCCGGCTTCAAATCGAGCGAGATTTTCACCTTTCCCGCTTCCATCAATTCCTGCGCCCCGCCCGCTTTTATCACAACTTCATCGCCCAAATGCGCGCTCGCCGATAAAATCAACGGCCCGCTGACGCCGAAATGGGTGAATAACAATTCCCCTTGTTCCTCGTAAACCGGCTTTTTCACACCTTCAACGAGAAACTTCAATCCGGTGTTTTTTAGTGACAGCCCCTGCAAATCACGGCACAAATCTTCTGCGCATAAAAGCGGTACCAATGAAGCCCGCAGCGGAGTCACGGTGTGCCCGAGCGCCTTCGCAAAATCATATCCGTCACCCGTGGAACCGGTTTTCGGATAACTCATCCCGCCGGTCGCGATTAAAACACTATCGGCAGTAAAATCGCCGTTTTCCGTTCTGATTAAAAACCATTCTCCGCGCTTTTCAATCGCCTTCACCCTTGCTTGGATATGCTTTCCGTGTGCGAGTGCGTATTGTTCGAGGGCATTCGCCACGGTGTGGGCGTTATCATCTAAGGGAAAAACTCTGCCGCCCCGTTCAATTTTGAGTTTGACGCCGAGATTATTACCAAAAAAAGCGATGCAGTCGTTTGGGGAAAACCGGTTCGCCGCGCCGAATAAAAACTTTTTATTGGTGACGACTTTATCGATGAACTGGCGCACGTCGCAGGCGTTGGTGAGGTTGCAGCGGCCTTTTCCTGTGATGCGCAGCTTTGCGCCGAGCCGGGCGTTTTGTTCAAACAGCAGCGTCTCAATCCCGGCTGCGCCGAGCTGTCCGGCTGCCATCATCCCCCCGGCACCCCCGCCGATCACCGCACAAACCGCCAAACGTTCGCCCCCAAATCGTAATATGGTTTATTATAGCATATGTTTTTCATTCTAACAATAAAGAGCCTTAAAACAGGCGGTTCTTGGTGTAAGATTACAATTGATGTGTTACAAAGTAAGGGAAGGAAAAAGGTAGCGAACGGGAAGCACCTGTGATACAGTTAGTTTGCGACAACAACTGACAGGAGGTTACCCATTCGCCATGAACA
>Ga0116171_10001323_pt1 | contig 24763 bp, 15 predicted proteins | sample AD_JPNHW2_MetaG_FD_89798 | JGI IMG/M metagenome (GOLD analysis project Ga0116171, IMG submission 89798) | Active sludge microbial communities of municipal wastewater-treating anaerobic digesters from Japan - AD_JPNHW2_MetaG | ecosystem: Engineered > Bioreactor > Anaerobic > Digestate | place...
AACCTCTATCAAATCGTTCTTTTGAGCGATACTCGCATACCCTCGGAGAAGCTTATTGCAAGAATTCAAGATGCCTTCAGCTACCCTGATCATTACTACGAACTCTCGCATTATTTCTCTCCAGACCCGCAGGAAGGGTATCAGGCACGAATGTTCTTTGCGACACGCAACTTTACGCTGGCTTATCGGGCTATGGAAGAAGCGCTTGACCTGGAGACCATGGTGATTCTTTCCGGCAAGACTGGTTACAACGCAGAGCGACTGGTGGAACTCTTGCCGTATGTAATTTTTGATCGCGATGGTATTCCATTCGACAGGCTTTATGAGCTTTTGACGATCTACTCCGATTATCCTTCCATGCTGATAGAGGCACCGCCCAGTCTTTTTGATTAAGGCGGCCTTATCTACAAAAGCTCCAAAGAAAACTGTTTACCAGACCCAAAAACCTGAGTATCCTCTGTGATCCGTATCTGAGTGTGATATAGTGCAGATTGTCTGTGTTGCTTACAGGCATTATAGTCGACCTTTGGTCGTTTTGTGTCGATAATTTTTAGAGAAGCTTGAGAAGAGGTACAAATGATCCACCGTCACATAACCCACATAGTGCGCGTTGCGCTAGCGCTTGTTGCAGTTTCTCTCACACTCTGGTCTCTTGTCTCCTGCGGGACCAGCCCTAAGCCCCGCAAGGAAGTAACACTCAATGAGCTCATTATGAAAGGGGATGCAGAATCGATCAAAAAGTTCTATGCAAACCAAGAGCAGCTCAACCAAAAAGATGGCCAGGGACTTTATCCTCTGCATTACGCCGTCTTGCGCGGAGATGCGCAGATAGCCGAAATACTGATCGTCTTGGGCGCTAATCCTGATGTTGTGGACCCCGCAGGAAAGACCCCCCTCCGCTACGCAATAGATCGTTCTCAAGTACAAATGGCAAAAATACTTGTGGCCCACAACGCTGATCCGTTCATTACCGATGCGTCGGGCGTAAGTGCGGCCGAAGCCGCACTCGGCAAAGGCGGTGATCTTCTGCTGGCCGTCTTTAACCCGTCAAATATAAACAAGTCGGGTCCTGATGGGCGTACGATTCTCCATATGGCGGCGGATCGCCTGATGGTCGACGAAGTAGACACTCTCTTGGCCCAAGGAGCATCCGTTCAGGCAAAAGACAAGGCGTCGCGGACCCCGTTGGACCTTGCCCTGCTCTATCCGGACGATAAACGCTCGGCTGAAATTGCCGAAAAGCTGATCATAAAAGGCGCAAATCCCTCGTTCCAAGAGTTCTCCTGGTTCGCTACAACCGTTCGCTCTCCGGACTATAACACGGTGCGCTTTACTAATGGGAATACCCCGCTGCACGAAGCGATTTCCAGATCTCAGTATGGATTTGTCGATTTCCTTTTGGCAAAAGGATTAGATCCCAATGTCAAGAACTTGGCAGGTGATGCCCCATTGCATGTAGCGGTTCGTGTTGGTTGGGTAAGTGGCGCAGAAATCCTACTACGGAATGGAGCGGATCCAGACATTCGGGATGCGCAAGAAAACACTCCTTTACACCTCGAAGCGCCTACGTCGGTTCGGTTGCAGATGACACGGCTTCTTTTGCGGTTCAAAGCCGACCCTTCGCTTAAGGATAAAGGTGGAAACACGCCGCTTCATAAGGCGGTGAAATTGACCTATGCACCTTCGATTGCAGAAGAACTCCTAAAGGCAGGTGCTCCTGTCAACGCCACGAATGGTGACGGCGATACGCCACTCATGATCTGCGTCAAGGCTAAGACGTACGATTATGCCAAAGCCCTTGTCGATGCGGGGGCCGACGTCTTTTTGCGCAACCTCAAGGGTGAAAGCCCATTGTCCGTAGCTGTAGTGCAAGGTGTCACGGCAATAGACAAGATAGTTCTGCAATCCAATGTTTTGCAGCGTGACAACAACGGCAACAGCATTATTTCAACGGCTATTGTGCTTGGTGGCTCTCCAGACGTGGTTTCGCTCATTCTTGCCAGGGGAGCTGATCCGAATGTCAGAAACAACGCCGGCGACAATGCGCTCCATATTGCAGTCAGGAATAATCTCAAAGCGCAGGGGCTTTTGCTCCTCAACGCCAAAGCCGACATTTTTGCCCAGAATGTAGCCCAGGAATCACCGGTTTCCCTGGCGCTGACTGCGCAAGGCGGGCCTTACGACTGGTTTTTTACTCCCGCTGTCTTGGCCGCACGCGACACCAATGGCGATACCGTTGCGCATCTCGCCGCAAGAAAGAATCTGCCGGATGGGCTCGAGTATCTTAAGCAAAAAGGTGCAGCCATGGATGCCGTCAATGCAGCCAAGGAGACTCTCTTGCATGTGGCCGTGAAGGCAGATGCCGCAGATGCCGCCCGATATCTCATAGCGAATGGTGCCAACCTTTCTGCGCGTGATATCAACGGCAATGCACCACTCAACGTCGCAGTCCTGGCCAATGCAAAGACATGCCTGCAAGTATTGGTGCTTTCGGGTGTTGACCTTAATACTCGGAATTTTAGCGGTGAATCCCCCTTGCATCAGGCCGCCAGAACAAAGAATTTGGATTTTGTCAGTTATCTTGTAGAACGGGGTGCCGCCCTTGAAGTTCAGGACAACCGTGGGTTCACGCCGCTCGCGCTGGCTGCCAGGGACGCTCAAACCGCAATTGTACAATATCTTTTGAAGGCACATGCATTTGTGGATGCAAGAGACTCTACAGGCTCAACACCCCTTCTCTATGCCGTCGACGTCGCTCAACTTGATCTTGTGCGTACATTGACTCAGGCGAACGCAGATATTCTGGCAAAGAACGCAACTGGCGACTCGCCGCTTTTGCTTTCTCTAAAAAAGGGCGGCGCCATCCTGCGCGAACTTCTGTCAGGACCCGCTTCTGACAGGGCGGACGCAGATGGCAAGACTCCGCTGAGGCAGCTGGTCGATTCACAGGCACCTGCCGATGCCATCAATTTGGCATTGAGTTTAGGCGCAAACCCAAACTCCCGCGATCGTTATGCAAACACGCCACTTCATGCAGCTTTGAACAATAGAGATTATGTAACGGCAAAGGCGCTGGCTGTCAGCAAGGCCGACCCCTTTGCAAAGAACTATCAGAGCATCACCCCCGTGGCTCTTGTCATGAACGACTCGGAAGGGCTGAAGGCGCTTGTACAGGCGGCGGGTATCGATAGTGTGGACTCGATGGGCGAAGGCTTCCTTCACTACGCGGTGAGAAGCGGCAATGCAAACGCGGTCAAGCTTCTTCTGGCGCTAGGAGCAGACAAAAACCTCAAGAACATCGCAGGGGAATCCCCGGCCGATATCGCCAAAAGTAAGGGAAATCTGGACATAAAGTCGCTGCTGCTTTAGACGCGCTTTAGAAAGTCGAAAGTCCGACTCAATCTGAAATGGAATGTGGTGTGTCAGTAATCTTCCAGCTCTTTTTTCTGTCGCAGCTTTTCAAGAGCCCGTTTTTGAATTTGTCGGACACGCTCCCTCGTGATGCCCAGCACTTTGCCAGTTTCTTCAAGGGTCAAGGGGCCTTCTCCGGTTAGACCATAGCGCAGCTGAAGCACTGTCTTCTCCCGCGAGTTGAGGCTGCGCAGGACTTGTGTCAACACTTCTTTTAGTGCGGCGGTGCTTGTCTCGCTGAATGGATCTGGGCTCAACTCGTCCTTGATCACATCCGAAAGCGAGGCGTTGTTGTCGTCGTCTATGCTTACGTCCAGACTGGTTGTGTTCTGGGAGAAACTGATTACTCGCATAAGCTTTTCTTCAGACATCTCGAGCCTTTTTGCCAATTCCGCGACTTCAGGCGGACGCCCAAGCTCCTGTGTCATTTGTCTGGAGGCGCAGTAACACTTCCTGATAGTGTTGAGCATGTGGACAGGAACTCGAATTGTACGCCCTTGATCGGCCAAGCACTTGATAATGGCTTGCCGTATCCACCACGTCGCATAAGTCGAGAAGCGAAAACCACGCGAGTAGTCAAAGCGGCTTACAGCTTCAAGAAGGCCAATATTCCCTTCATCGATAAGGTCCAGAAGACTTAAGCCCCGGTGTTGATAGTTTTTAGCTATCGAAACGACCAATCGCAGGTTGGAGGTGACCATCTTTTGCTTGAGCAGACATAGCGCCGTTTCTATGTCTTGGAGCCGCTCGCTTTCTTTCGTGTCTGTCAGAGTCCAAGACTGGAATTCTGAAGTTTGGTCGCATTCTTCTCTCTGCCCCCCCCCTTGAGCAGTCTCCTGTTGGCGTTTCCGCTCTTCTATAATCTGATCCTTTTCTCTTTGGAGGGAGGCTATCTGCATGCCGATTTTCTGTTCTTCTGCCATATCGAGGAGCGGGAACTGTGCTATTTCCCGCAGGTAAAAAGTAAGCGGATCCCTATCCTCACTCTGTCGCTTCTTCCGCTTGTTGCCCGTCATCAAAGATAGGAGGTCTTTATGTATGGCGCCGTCGTTGGGCGTCATTGGCGCCTTTGGCGGCTTTGGCTCTGGCATCTCAATGCAACCCCTTGAAGACAGACTACCTGGCTCCAAGAGTATCATGATTTTGAGGAGAACAATAGTCGAAATATAAAAGAATTATAACTTAGTCGCGCGGTGCCAGCGCAGGATCTATGGGTTGGCCATTTCTAAACACAAAGAAATAAGCAATGGGCGTGCCATCTTTCGGATCCAGGCCGATTTTGCCGAGCTCAGTACCGGAATTGACGCGGTCTCCGGTTTTGACGCTGAGTGCCTCGTTGCCACCGTAAACATACACATATCCAGATTTTGCCTGAACAAACACAACTTGGTTAAACCCACGAGAAGGCCCAGCAGAAACGACAGTTCCAGAGGCTACAGCCTTTGCAGTCTCACCGGGTTTTACACGTATCATTACACCTTCAAGTTTGCCGTCCAGATACATCGCCTTCCCTGTGGCAGGCCAATTGAGATTCATGTCGACCACACGGTCTTGAGTTTTTACCGGGCTTGGTAAGGGCACGCTGAGAGCGGTAGAGGCCGGAGCGGACGAGCCAGTGGTAGCAGGGGCTGTGGTGGTAATGTTCCCGGTGCCGGTTGTGCCTGTACCTCCCGTAGATGCAGATGACTTCGCTGTTGTTGTCGTTGTCGCACTTGTTGTTGATGTCGATGCGGGGGCAGGAGCAACGCTTGGCGCAGCAGGCGTAGATTGTGGCCCAGGCGTAGATTGTGGCCCAGGCGTAGATTGTGGCATACTAGTTGGTTGCGAAGCGGGAGCCGGTTGCGAAGCGGGAGCCGAAGCACCTGGAGCCGGTTTCGAAGTGGACGAGGCCACCGATGTACCCTGAACAGGCTCTTGCGCAGGTATTACAAGAGTATCTCCCACTTTGAGGACATAATCAGAGGATAGCTTGTTCGCCGCGAGCAGGTCTGCAATCGAAATGCCATAACGTTGCGCAAGGCCATACAAGGTTTCTCCTTTTGTAACCTGATGGACCGAGGGGATTATAAGGACTGTACCTGCCTTGACCTTGGTTGGATCCGTTATCCCATTGGCTGCGGCCAAGGCTTCATATGGGACATTGTATTTCTTTGCTATCGAATAGAGCGTCTCCCCTTTTTGCAGTGTATAGGTTACAGAATTCTGACCAAAGGCGACTCCTAAGGCCGCAAACAGAAAAAACGCGACAGCAATTGCTTTCTTAGACTTCATCGACTTCATCTTCACTCAATTCCTTCCAGGAGTACTCTGTGGATCTATCATTTTTCTGCATTCTACAGTCTTCACTTATCTTCTTCTCTCTTCTTCATCTATTGTATCGGCAATCAGAAGGCATTTTTTAAGCCTAAACCCCAACGCCGGTTCTCCGGGGTATAAGTTCTCCACCACGTGCTCTCCGGCTTGAGCTTGTGAACGACGTATGACGAGGCCTTACACCTTTCGTCCCATATGCTGGCCTTTTCATTTCTGCCGCAAATCGGTAAAATTAGTTATATCACGTCAGAGGAGAAACATCACAATGTCTGAGCGTTCGGCTTTAAACAATGTCAGGTTTGCTTACATTCCCAAGATGCCAGAGGTCTTCTCGGCCGCTATTTCCGAAATAAAAGCGGTGCCCACAGAAGCCATAGAGCCTGATGTAGACAAAGAAAGCCTAAAGGCCATCTTTAAGCATAGCTACGGTAAACCAGCCGTAAAGTTTGTGCAAGGCACCAATGTTGCTGCAAATAAAGCCCTGACCGTAGGAGTTCTGCTCTCTGGCGGTCCCGCTCCAGGCGGCCACAACGTTGTTGCTGGCCTCTTTGATGGCCTAAAGCGCGGTTCCCCTGGCTCGCGTCTGATCGGATTTAAGGGTGGTCCAGGTGGTCTCGTCGATGATTCCTATCTTGAACTAACTTCCGACATTATAGACTCATATAGGAATACCGGTGGTTTTGACATTGTGGGCTCTGGGAGAACCAAGATTGAAACTCCGGAGCAATTCGAAAAGGCCCTTACCAACGCGCGCAACCACCAACTCGATGCGCTTGTCATCGTTGGGGGAGACGATTCCAACACGAACGCTGCGCTTCTTGCTGAATACTTCGCCGAGCAAAATGCACCGATTACGGTAGTTGGTGTCCCCAAGACTATCGACGGCGACCTCAAGAACGAATGGATCGAGGCTTCTTTTGGATTTGACACCGCCACCAAGACCTATTCAGAACTGATCGGCAATATATGTCGAGATGCAGCTTCGGGCAGAAAGTACTGGCACTTCATAAAACTGATGGGCCGTTCGGCTTCGCATATCGCCCTGGAATGCGCGTTCCAAACCCGAGCGAACGTGACACTCATCTCCGAAGAAGTTCAAGCAAAATCGATGAGTCTGGCACAAGTCGTCGAAGTAATCTGTTCATCTGTGGCAGCAAGAGCCGCAAAAGGAGAAAACTTCGGAGTTGTGCTGATTCCTGAAGGCCTGATTGAGTTCATTCCCGAAATCAAAGTGCTTATCGACAACATAAACGACCTGCTTGCGAGCGAAGAAGCGGCATTTAAAGCCCTCAAAGATGTGAATGCTCAGCGAGCCTTTATTCAGAACAAACTGCCAGAAGAATCCGCCGCAGTGTTCGCTTCCTTGCCAGAGCAAATTCAGGCACAACTGTGTTGGGATCGGGACCCGCATGGGAACGTGCAAGTTTCTCGGATAGAAACAGAAAAACTCCTGGTATCCATGGTGCAGACAAGACTTGCAAGAATGAAGGAAGAGGGGTCCTATAAGGGCAAGTTCGACTACCAGACTCACTTCATGGGCTATGAAGGCCGATGCGCCTTTCCTTCCAACTTTGATGCCGATTATTGCTATTCGCTGGGTTTTACAGCCTATTTACTTGCATTATATGGTTTCTCTGGCTATATCGCTTCTATACGGAATCTTGCAAGCCCTGCAAGCGAGTGGATACCTGGTGGCATTCCGCTTGTTTCTATGATGAATATTGAGCATCGACATGGAGCAGATAAACCTGTTATCAAGAAAGCTTTGGTCGAACTTCAGGGCAAGCCTTTCCAGTACTTTGCCTCGCAGCGGGACAAGTGGGCTCTTTCTTCTGACTATCGGCTGCCGGGAAGCATTCAGTACTTTGGACCACCTGCGGTTACTGACGCTACCACAATGATGCTCCAGATAGAACGGAGTTAACGAATGAAAAGATCTTGGCGGGCAAAACGATACTTTGCCGTGTTGACAATCAGTCTGGCCCTGGCAACTGCTGTTTCCGCTCAGGAAATAGTGACTGCCGAGCAATTCTTCGCCAAAGTATCGGACCGTTATGCCACTATTAACGACTATACGGCTCAGATACAGATAAACTCGGGTGGCCAACTCATGGCTGGAGACCTCTGGTTTAAGTCGCCGCAGCTCATGAGGATCGATTTTCGGCAGCCGCCAGACCAGGTAATTGTATTTGACGGGCAACGACTTACGGTCTATGTTCCTCAGTACAGGGCCGTGCTTCAGCAAGACGTGAGCAGCGACAGTACCGGGGCTGGGGCAGCAAGTCTTGCAAGCAGAGAAGGCCTTGCCATGATGAAGCGCAATTATTCTATTGCATGGGAGTCTTCGCCTCAACCTGTCCCGCTGGACTCAGGTTCTTCAGAATTGGTGCAACGATTAGTTTTGACCAGAAAGTCGGCATCCGAAGGTTTTAAGACAATCAAAGTCTCGGTCTCGCCCGATACACTGCTCTTCCGCAGGATCGAAGGTTGGACTGTAGCGAATGAAAAGATTACCTTTGACTTTACAGAGACCAAGTTGAATCAGAATATTCCTACGTCGAAGTTCTTGTATGATGCCCCTGCGAGTGCAAGCGTGTATAACAATTTTCTGTTTCAGTAAGTAGCTGCTGACTACAGTGTGGCAATGCCGAGAAATACGACTGCATTAAGGAAGGATTTTGGATGGCAAAGATAGGGGCTCAGTTACAGGAGACTAGACTTAAGAAGGGCCTAACCCTCGATCACGTGGCCGACGATACCAATATCAGTGTCCGATTTCTTACCAAAATTGAAGCCGACGATTTTACAGGCTTTCCGGGGGAACCCTACATAGTTGGCTTCATAAAGATCTACGCCGATTATCTGGGGCTTGATCCGGATTCCGTCGTCGCCACCTATCGTCAAAAAGAAAGTGCTGTGCCTTCCCAAACGGGAGGTCTCGACATAACAGGTGTGAGCTCCTCCACTGCCAAACAAGACCGCAAAGAAGATATGAGCACGAGCAGGAATGCTCTGACTGCGGAGTATGAAGGTGCACCAGAACAAAAGCCGGCAACCAGTAAGCCTGCAGGACGTCCAAAGAAGATTCTGGGCATCGTGGTTCTGCTCATTGTAGCGGCAGTGCTTGTTTTTGTGGCCATTCGACTCAAGCCCCGGGAAATAGCGGCAGTGCCCGACAGTCAAGCTGCCAAGTCAGTTGAATATCGTGTAGAAGGAACGCCTTTTGAAAAGCGATTGTTCCCTGGTGACAGTCTTGTAATTCCTTTGGGCGACGATGTGTTTAAACTGACTCTCGATTCTGTCGACGAAACAGTTAACCTGACCACGCCTTGGGGGCCCTTCAAATTGTCAATTGGCCAACAGGCTCCAATCGACATGAATAAGGATGCCAAGCCTGATGCCACAATGACTATTGTCGACTACGAAAAGAATAAGCCTGCTTCCGGGGCGCTCTTACATTTGGAAATAGCAGATAACCAAAGTGCGCAGCCGGCACAAGCTGAAGTAACGGTACCGGACTCGGTGCAGACTCCCACTCAGCAGAATGCCACGCAAGGCAAAGCGAGCGCACCTACAGTGCTTTTCAAATCCCCCAAAGGCCCCTATCCTTTCGTGGTTCAGGTCAGCTTCCGCGGAAACTGTATGTTTCGATACGAAGCTGATCGAAAGGAATGGGTAGAAAAGTACTATCTGAAAGGCGAAAACCTCACCTTTAACGTCAACTCCTCGCTCACAGCTTGGGCTTCAAATGCTCAGGCAGCCAAGCTCGTCTTTCAAGCTTCTGGTGGCAAGACCGCGGAGATGGAAATGGGAGGTCCCGGACAGATCGCCGTCAAGAAAATATCTTGGTCGCAAACTGACGGTGGCTGGGCTCTCGTCGCCACCGACCTCGATTGACCGATTGTCTCAGTTTGGCTGGGCAAGAAAAATGGAAGGGATGATAAAACGAGACGAGAAATGATAGGAGAATCGGCTGTAAGCAAGCCGAACATTGAGGAAATTGTGTGAAATTCTATATTGACCAACATGGCTGTGCCAAGAATCAGGTAGATGGCGAGGAGCTCGTGGCACGCTTGGAAGCCGAAGGGTACGAATTCGTACCAAATGGCACCGATGCGGACCTTATAATCGTAAATACCTGCGGTTTTATCGAGTCCGCCAAAAAAGAATCTATTGAAGCCATTGCCCAAATAAAGGGCACGTGGCCGGACAAAAAAGTGCTTGTTGCCGGCTGCCTTGCCCAGCGCTACCCCAAAATACTCTTGGACGAGATGCAAGAAGCGGATGGCATTTTTGGCAACAATGACCTTTCCCAAATAGGCGAAGCCGTGCGCAACACGATGGCAGGAAAAAGGACGGCGCTGACGCCATCTGCGCCTCAAACAACACAGACCGTCTTTTTTGAAAGAGAAAGGCTTTTCGATTTCCCAGGCACCGCACACATGAAAATCACCGAAGGTTGCTCGAATCACTGCAGCTACTGCGCAATTCCCCTCATAAGAGGCGAACTGCGCTCCAGGACCTTGGACGATGTAGTGAGCGAATGCAAAAGCTTGCTGGAGCGTGGAATCTTTGAACTCAACCTGGTAGGCCAGGACTTGAGCGGTTATGGCAAGGACCTTAACGGCGGCGCCAGCCTCTTGCCTGAACTCCTAGAGAGGCTCTCGGTTCTCAACTATGACTTTAGAGTGCGCATCCTGTATATTCATCCCGACCACTTTCCTGAGGCGATATTGCCAATCATGGCCAAAGACCCGCGCCTTCTGCCCTACTTTGATTTGCCTTTCCAGCATGCCTCGCCGCGCCTTTTGCGCGCCATGCACCGCTTCGGTTCCGAAGAGCGCTACCTCGAACTTATCGAACACATCCGCGCCACGTTACCCGACGCCATGATACGCTCCACATTCCTTATCGGTTTCCCCGGCGAAACGGACGAAGACTTCGCTATCCTGCAGGATTTCCAAAGAAAAGCGCGGCTCGATTGGCTGGGGAGCTTCACCTACTCACGTGAAGAAGATACGCCTGCCTATTCCATGCCGGATCGAGTGCCCAAAAAGGTAGCACTTGCGCGCCAAAAGCAGATCGAGGCGGCGCAAGAGCCTATTACCACCCAAAGGTTGGAACGGTTTATCGGCCAAGAGCTTGAAATTCTGGTGGAAGAACAAGTCGATGGCTCGTCGATGAGCCTCGGGCGCGCTTGGATGCAGGCGCCCGATGTGGATGGCCTCACCGTAATTGAGAAATCCCTTACGCCAGGGACCGTTGTGAAGGCCAGGGTCGAAAGCGTCAACGGCGTCGACTTGCTCGCTCGGGCACTCGGCGTGGTAAACAGATGAGTGCAAACTTACCCGCCTATTTGGAGTCGCTCAATCCTGAACAGCTACAAGCAGTCCTGCACACAGGCGGGCCTCTTCTCATTCTGGCTGGCGCGGGAACCGGCAAGACAAGGGTGATTACCACCAAAATAGCCTACCTTGTCAAAGAGATAGGGATGAGTCCCGAATCCATTCTGGCGGTGACCTTCACCAATAAAGCCGCACGGGAAATGCGCGAACGCGCCATGCAGATCGAGCCGGCATGTGAAAGAGCCACAATCCGCACTTTCCATTCGTTTGGCGCATGGTTCTTGCGCCGCAATGCGGCAGCCGTCGGCATCGACTCGAACTTCGTCATTTATGACGATGACGACTCTGCCCAGCTTGTCAGAACGATTCTTCCACAAGCCTCCAAACAGGAATGCGAACACTATGCCACCCTTATTTCCAGGGCTAAGGATTACAACATAGAGCCCGACTCTCCTAGCTTGGACAGGCTTAGCCAAGAAAGTAATTTGAGGCGCATCTACACGATGTACGAAGAACGCCTCCGGGTCACAGGCAACGTGGATTTTGGCGACCTCATCCGGCTACCTGCCCGCCTTCTTGAGTCAGACCAGGTTATCGCGCGCCGCACACACCAAAGATTCCGCGTGATCCTTGTGGATGAGTATCAGGATTCAAATGTTGCTCAATTTATTTTACTACAAAGACTTGCTTCGCCAGAAACCTATGTGTGTGTCGTCGGCGACGACGATCAGTCCATTTATCGATTCCGCGGCGCCGAGGTAAGGAATATCCTTTCATTCGCGAACTCTTTCCCCGGGACGACCGTAATAAGGCTGGAACGCAATTATCGCTCGAGCCAGACTATCCTGGACATCGCAGGCAACGTGGTTTCCCACAACAAGAACAGGCTGGGCAAGACGCTGCACGCGACAAAACCGGGTGGCATCAAGCCAGAACTCGCCCTCTTGGACGACCAGGATCAGGAAGTGGAGTTTTGTTCGCACATTGTCAAGAACCATGTCAGGGCGGGCGGCAGGTTGTCCGACATCGCTATCCTTTATCGTACCAACGCGCAGTCTTTGGCATTTGAAAAAGAATTCCCGCGCAAGAAGATCAATTACAAGATTGTCGGTGCCCTGCGATTCTACGAGCGCGAAGAAGTAAAGGATGTACTTGCCTATCTTTCGTTCCTGCTCAATCCACGGGACGAAATTGCATTCCGACGCATCGTAAACAAACCGACCCGCGGGCTTGGGGAAAGTAGCGTCGATATGCTTTTGGAGGATGCTCAGCAGAGAGGAACCACGATCCTGGAAGCATGCCTGGCATGTCAGACTTCGCTCAGGGGCAAAGCCAAGGCTGGCATGGAAGAATTCCTGGCAGTCATCAAAGAGGCGTCGGAGCTACTCAAGCCCGCGGGCGAAAAAACCGATAAGGGAGAAAAATCCCTCAGCGTAGTGCTGGAAACAATAATAGAAAAGAGCAAGTTGGCGGAATACCACAAGAACAAAGACGAAATCGCTGGAACACAGAAACTCAGCAACATGGAAGAGCTCGTCAACGCGGCATCGCTCTATCCGGCAGTGCGGGAAGGACTCGCGGAGTTTCTGGAGACGATCGATCTGGACAGAAGCCTGCAGGCAGTCGAGGACGAAGACGTCACAGACGCCGTAACGCTGATAACCATGCACAACACCAAGGGCCTGGAATTCCCAATTGTCATAATAACGGGCTTGGAACAGGGGCTTTTCCCGCGGGACGACGAATCCGGTGACGAGCTTGAAGAACAGCGCAGGCTCTTTTACGTTGCATTGACCAGGGCCAAGGACAGAATTTATATGACAGCTTGCCACTGGCGGCGCATACATGGCAGGCTTTTTGAGACACAGCCGTCGCGGTTTTTGACGGAGATAGACCCATCCCTGTATCGTCTATGGGGAGAAATGCCACAAACTGAATATCGCTCCTTAAGGCCCGGCAGTGAAGCCGCGCAGGCTAGAGGAGCGTCGCCACCCACCGCTCAGGGGCGCAACACAGCTCAAGTACTTGGGATCCGCGAATGGAAAGTCGGCATGAAGGTCTATCACGACGAGTATGGACAAGGTGTCGTCATCAAGACCACGGACAACGAGAACTCCGGCCCGCTCGTTATTGTTCAATTTGAGACTGGCAAAGTGGGACAATTCTTCCCTAAGTACACAAAAAAGCTGGAAAAAATCCAGGACTAGCCCTCATGGCCCTTCCACTCAATAGTTCTGGGCATCTGTGTCAAAAACCGTTTTGCCCGGTGCAAATCTCTCCAAGTCGGTTTTGGCGCGAAGTTTTTCAGCTTCATCTTGAGTAAGAATGATCTCCTTAAAGAGGTAGCCGTCTTCACTCACTTCCGCGTTCGACCAGGCAGCAAGCTCTTCGGCAATTCTGTCCACAGCGTTGGGGTCGGCCGGTTTGGCTTCTTCGATGCTTACTTGCACTTCTTTGGGCTTGAACCACGTTTTGGCTGAAGCGACTTTCCGGGCTACAATTCGGCGAAGATTCTCGAATTTGATAGACTCGTTTTGAACCTTGAGGCGCCGACTTCTAACCGCGGGGATTATCCAGAAAAACACGGAGAACACAAGGGGTACGAGGCCCAGCCCCCAAGCAATACCCGAGGCAGGATTCGCGGCACCTAAAGACCTCAAAAGATACGCGGTCGTAGAATACAGGTACGACCAGCCACCCCTCAACGCAATACCATCGACCGTGACAGAGTAAAAGGCGTTACCCACGGAAAACGCATTAGAAAGGTAATAACCGCCAAATGCCAGATTGAAGACATTGATCCAGTTGAAGATCTTGTTGAGTTTTGGCTCGTTCGAGGAGAACCTGCCAAGTTTCTTTAAGGCAATTGTGGAACCTTCCACCTCGGGTGTTTTGTTCACTCTTGTGAGCAGATTGGGAAAACTGTAGTAGATAACGCCGTTGTCAGTAACTTCCGGGCTGCCCTCAAACTCGAGAAGATATCGGTTGATTGCGTGCTCGGCTTCATTGGGGTCTAGTCCGGTAATAGCAATGAATTCTGGCATCGTTATTATTCCCTTGTGAGACTGCAGGAAAGCCAACACCGATTTTTTCTCGATTTCGTCCCAATGTGCGTTAGGATCGCCGTCGCCAAACACGAACGAGTAGATGGATTTATAGAGCGGTTTGCGTGGTTTGACATCAGAAAGGGCTGCGTCTGAATCGTAGGGGCTTCCATAGGGGCGCCCATAACCGCTACGTTGCGGTTGCGGTTGTCGGAACAATTCCGAGTAAAACCAAAGCCGAATAAAGGAGTCGAAGAGCCGTGAAGTAAGGTAAATACCTCCTATGCCTACACTTCCACCAGAGCGACTTCCGCGGCTGTCACGGCGGTCACTCGACCCGCCACCTATGGAGCCTCCCATGGAAATTGCCATGGCTACCAGCAAAAGCACGATAAAAATGACAAAATAGCCAACGAGCATGAGCATGATCCAAATCTTGAATCCCAGCTTGAATGCCGCTACAGCTCCTTTTTTTGTGGATTTCCAAAGTTTTTTGAGTGCAGGTCCCAGCCCCTTGTATCGGCTTTTCATCCCTCGGGGAAAAGAATAGAGAATTTCTCCTGAGTCTGTCACCTTAAGTCGACCATTGTATTCGTCGACTACAGCCGGCAATTCAGCCTTAATTTGATTGAGAGGAAGCCCTGTTAAGCCTGCCAAGTCGGCTGTGGTGGCCATCATACCACGCGATTGAAAACTCTTAACTAATGTTTCACGTACCCTGTCTGGATCGTAGTCGTATACCTTGCGAGATTCTTTTTCCACGGATTTTCCTTTAGGTTAATGGTTTGTTAACGTTCTAATTTCGCCCTTACCTTTGCTTCGTAAAAAGTAGTCGCACATCTCAGCCGACCTCGGATTTTCGCATTGCGAGCGCGCGACTGTACAAGGCAGTGTATTCGCTTGCAGATTTCTCCCATGAAAAATCACGGGTCATAGCCTTAAAACGCATCAGGTCAATGTGCTCCTGCCGATTGTACCAAGCCCAGGTAGCCCACCCGATAGTATTGTAGAGTGCTTTCGGCGTTAGATCATCAAACATGAAGCCTGTGCCTTCCCCAGTACCTTGGCAATAATTCTCCACAGTGTCTGCGAGCCCTCCAGTCCTGTGCACGACCGGCAACGTGCCATAACGCAAAGAATACATTTGGTTAAGGCCACAGGGTTCGTATCTGCTTGGCATGATGAAAAAGTCCGAGCCTGCTTCGATAAGATGGGCTAAACGCTCGTCATATCCGATTCTTCCTTTGAAATTGGCGAACCGTTGAGACAAAGCCCTGATCTCGTCCTCGCACCACTTATCTCCCGAACCAAGGACAGCCATCTGAACATCCATGTTCGCACAGACTTGAGGCAAGGCTCCATAGCCCGGGCCAAACATTTCGGCAATCCCTTTTTGATCGGTGAGCCGGGTTACGATGCCAAAAAGCGGGACTGTCGGATCGGAAGGCAAACCAAGAGTCTCCTGGAGAACCAGTTTGCACACAGCTTTGCCAGAAAGATCATCCACTGAGTAATGTGCAGGCAAGTATTCATCCGTTTCGGGATTCCAGACCTCTGTATCGATACCGTTGAGAATACCAACCAGATCTCTGCTGCGGTGTCGCAACAAGCCATCCAATGAAAAACCCTGACTCGGCGTCTGAATCTCGCGGGAGTAAGTCGGCGACACAGTAGAAAGGCAGTTTGCCGCAGTAATTCCAGCCTTTAGGAGGTTAATGGCATCGTGAAACTCAAAGCCTGACCCAAAGAACTCTCCCCAGTCCAAACGGAAAAAGGGAAAGTGCTCCTTGGGATAGACTCCCTGATAGCCAAGATTGTGAATCGTAAGCACGCTGGCGGTTTCCCTGAATTCGGTCTTTTTTTCAAGCGTCTTGAGATAGACAGGTACGAGCGAAGTTGGCCAATCGTGCACGTGCATTATGTCTGGAATCCAACGAAGTTTCCGGCAAAGCTGAAAAGCTGCGCGAGACAGCAAAGCGAAGCGTTCTGGGTTATCCAAGTACTCCTGATCTGCGGAATCGCCATAAACCCCTGACCGACCATAGTATTTTTCATAATCCAAGAAATACACAGGAACATCGGACTTGGGCAAAACAGACTCATAGACGGCCGTCCAGTGCTCCTCAGTACCTATTGGCACGCCCATGCCGCCCTCGAGCGATTCAAGCGATTTCCTGTCAATAAAGTAATAGCGAGGGATCAGAATTCGCACATCATGGCCAAGCCGGGAAAGCGCCTTTGCCAGAGAAGTTATCGCGTCACCCAGACCGCCAGACTTTGCAAAGGGCATGGCTTCGCTTGAAACCATTAGGATTTTCACTCTTGTCCCTCCAGGCTAATTGATGTAGAAGTCGACCCCATCTACAAACCCGACTTGATTATAGGGTGCATTGTCCATCGCTTCAATCGGTCAAATTCTTCAAGGAATTGAATCAACCAGCTTTCCGGTGCACGTTTCACATTTGACAGTTATCAATCTTTATGGAGGTTAAGATGCACAAAGAGAAATCCAAGAAAATTGCCAGGCCGAAATGGCTTGCGGGATTTGCACTTATATTGATAGCAGTGCAACTCTCTGGATGCTCGTTCTTTCAGAAAAAGGGGGAAACCAAGCTATCCATTAAGCTGCAACTTGAACCATCCTTGGCTGCGGCACTTCAGGTTGGTGGCACCAAAGCCCTTCAGAAAGAAGACGGGCAGAGCAACTCCAAATCAATCATGCCATCCGACGAATGGAAAATAGCCAAGTATACCATCGACGGTCTTAATACGGATGGATCAACAATCAGTCTTACAAGTATCGATGGAAACGCAAATGTGGACCTCAAACCAGGAGAGTGGACTTTTTCCCTTAAGGCCTTTACGGCAGCGGGATTAGAGGTGGCTTCGTCAACTCAGACAGTGAAGTTGCAACCAAGCCGCTCCGCGACAATTACTGCTACACTTCTTCCTATTCAAGGCGAGGGTAGCCTCCAATTAACTATTACAAGCGGATACCAGTTAGGTGCAACGGACAGCATAAACGGCGCTCTTGTCTACTTGGGCCTTCCCGGTTATCCTAAACCAGCGTCTACTTCCCAAATCCCCATAACTGTAACTTCTGCACAGAACATCTATACTTCATCTTCTATTCCAGCAGGATACTATGAACTAAACTTGAAGATTACTGATGAGTATGGCAACTCCGTTGCAGGCCTGGCAGACGTTGTTCTTGTACTGACAGGATTGCAGACTAAAGGCACCTGCAATGTAGAAGTGGGCAACTCCGGAACCACTTTCTCACCTCAAACTGTAGACGTGCGTCTCCTGCCACCTTTGATCACCAGCGTCAAGCATATGCTCTCCTACAACGCACTCATTTCTCCACTCGCTCTACCTCCAGACGGCAACGATTTTGCCGATTTGGAGTCATGCTGGTTTGCCAACGGTTCAGACGATGGAAACAGCCTTACGCTTGTAGATCCCTGCAGGTTCCCCAATAACGCCCTTTTCTATCCGCCGATTTATACTTCTCCTGGCATATCTCAAATAAGAATGGATGTTGTTGCAAGGTCGGCAAGTTCTGGTCGCATAGCAACAGGAGATACTTTGCTGAATTTTATAAATGGGCCAGAAGGGACTTGGAGCCGATGGGTATCTGGTTACAACTATAAAGCCGCGACAGGCCAGTCACTTTTTCGCAAGGGAATTGAAGGCAACACTGGCACAGGAACCAAAGCAACGGTTCGTGGGCTGGCTTGCTCCAAACAGGGACTGGTAGCAGTAACAGGGATGGACTACGATTCAGCGATTCACACGTTTATGACGTCCTCGGGCGTCAGAATCCAGAGCGATGGGCTTGGAGTCTTTCTTACTCCTGTGTCTAGTTCTTGGGTAAGGCTTTGGAGGGATCAATTCAAAATCGACAGCAGCGCAAAGAATGCCGACGTCGTTGCAGTCTCCACAGACGGACTGCACATAGCCGCCACTCAAGCAGGTAGCACGAGTGGTTGGTTAAGAATCTACAACTTGAATCCTGCAGGTGACATAGTTTCGACCTTTACGACATCTCCTGCTACTGGTGGACCCTCGAATTTACGCGAACTGAAGGCCCTCCGCTTTTCAAACGACGGTTCAAGACTCTACGCGGTGAGCGGACAAACCAAATCATTGTTTTCGTATGTATATGACGGGTCGACATGGTCGCTTCGTTCTATAGTGTCTCTCACGGACGTCGGTTCCAGTTCGCAGAATGTAAAGGGCCTTGAAGTGACCCCTTCGGATGCAATTGTGATTTCGTCGGCTGAGACTTCTAAGCTCTTCGTCTTTAGGGACGATGGAAGTGGCAACTTGAGCCTGGACCATACGATCACGCCAAATACATCCGGCTATGTTCTGAAAGCTCCGTCGGCCCTTACCTCTTCGGCACAATATGACGGATTCTATGTGGTAAACGATGCAAAAGAGATACTGCTCTATATTCGTTCGGAAAGTTCCAGACCATATACTCTTCTCACGGGCATACCCCTTGAAGCCTCACTAGTTGGTGCAAAGTCGATAAGTGTTTATGACCTTCAAAGAGGAGACAGAGAGGAGGTATTGTGTGTCGTAGGTGGCTCTAATGTTGGCCTGTATAAGATCAATACTCTTTGGGGTACGGTTGTGGATCAGGATTTGATTCACCCCGATGCACTGGATCTTAGTGGATTGGCAAATGCCGACACAGTCTGCAACGATGGAAAGTCATTCTTCATAGGAGGAGGATCGAGCGGGATTGTTTCGGTGATTGAAGTCCCCTAATTCCAAATAACCTACCGGTGCCGGTGACTAGCAAACCAAGGCTTTCTTGCGATACTACTTACCTGGTAGAGCCGGATTCTTACAGAATTACAAAATACTATGTAACTACCGGCGCCTCCACAGGTTATTAAAAGTCACAAAGCTTTCCTGAGAAAGATTTGCACAAAGGAAGATGGATGTATAAAGTTGAGCGCTATTCTCTTTCGTCAATAGTAGAACTGAGTGCCAAACACTATGGAGAGAGACCGGCATTGTCTATGATTGGCGGAAAGACGTTTTCCTACTCGGATGTAGAGACCCTGTCGCGTCGATATGGCCTGCTTCTTCAACACTACGGGCTCAAGCGGGGAGACAAGGTGCTTCTCTTAGCCGAGAACTCTCCCTATTGGGGTATAGCTTATTTCGCCATAGTTCAGTCAGGTGGAATTGTTGTGCCGATACTGACAGACTTTACTGCCAGTCAAGTAAAGAACATTCTTAATCATTCCGAAGCGAAGTTCGTACTCTGCTCAGAGAAATACCGTTCAAGAGTTGAAGTGCCGGATAGTAGTGTTGTGCTATTGGATATCAGGACTGGTAGACCTCTTGAAAGCAATGGATTACAGACAAATCCGGGTCTGCAGGCAAGTGTAGGCAATGGCAAGACTGGTTCCCCTGGACTCGATACGCTTGATGCCAGTGAATTCATCCCTGTACAGCCTTCACCGGATGACGTTGCAACCATTATCTACACTTCCGGTACAACTGGTCAACCAAAAGGTGTAATGTTGAGCCACAGGAATATTCTCTCGAATGCCATAGCAACACGCTCTATTATCGTTCTACGTAGAAGCGACCGCTTGCTTTCGATACTGCCGCTAGCCCACACATATGAATTTACGATCGGGTTTATTATACCGTTCCTTGCCGGCTCACACATTTACTATCTGGACAAACCGCCCACTGCAACGGCACTCTTGCCTGCCCTGTCTTTTGTAAAACCAACTATAATGCTTTCAGTACCATTGGTAATCGAAAAAATCTATCTTGCAAGCATAAGGCCTAGCTTGGAATCCATTAAAGCCTATCAGAATCCTATCTTCAGGCCTTTGCTTATTAGGGTGGCAGGAAGCAAGCTCAAGAAGACTTTCGGAGGTAAACTGCGTTTTTTTGGCATAGGTGGAGCTGCTCTTGCTCCCGAGTGCGAGGCATTTCTAAAAAAGGCGGGTTTCCCTTACGCGATTGGGTATGGACTTACTGAAACCTCGCCGCTACTCGCAGGATCCAGTCCAAAGAAGACAAAACTTCGGTCCACCGGTAAGGCACTAAAAGGTGTTTCCTTGAGGATTAATTCGCCTAATCCAATTTCTGGTGAAGGAGAACTGGAAGCGCGAGGGGAAAACGTCTTTATTGGATATTACAAAGACCCTGACCGTACCAAAGAAGCGTTTACGGAAGACGGCTGGTTTAAGACCGGTGATCTCGGTTATATGGACTCTAAAGGACGACTCTATATTAGGGGTCGGTGCAAGACAATGATACTCGGAGCTTCCGGAGAAAATATCTATCCTGAGGAAATTGAGGCTCTACTCAACGAATCTCCCTACATAGAGGAGTCCCTTGTTTTGGAAGAGGATGGAGCGCTTACCGCGATGGTTTATCTGAAGAGCGAGATCCTGAGCGACCTGGAATCCAAGGTAAGAGATAGAATAGAGTTTGCCGAGATGCGTTCTTCCGAGGCCGTTCACGCTCTCTTGGAGAGCATCCGAAAAGAAACCAACGAAAAACTGGCAGGATTCTCAAAGATCAGAACCCTTAGACTCCATCGAGAACCTTTTGAAAAAACTCCAACGCAGAAGATCAAACGTTTTCTTTACGGCAAACAAGATTCAAGAAACGCGACCAATGATCATTCCTAGTATGAGTGTACAAAAAGGCCGCCCTCTAGACGGGCGGCCCGAGTGCTAATCCTTGCACTTCAATTCATGTTAACTGTGTAACGCGCTACATCAAGACCTGCAGTTTCGCACTTTGCCCCTTTTTTCTGAAACCTAGTCTTTATAGCAAAGAATGGGATTTCGCGCCGCCAGAACTTCGTCCAAACGCCCCACAGGAGTTGTGACTGGCGCATTGTGCAATAGCTCTGGCTCTTCCTTTGCTTCCTTGGCTATCGCCAACATCGCGTCCACGAACATATCCAGCGTCGCTTTGCTCTCAGTCTCGGTTGGCTCTATCATGAGCGCTTCGGGGACGATGAGAGGGAAATACACTGTTGGTGGATGAATCCCATAATCGATAAGTCTTTTAGCGATGTCCGTCGTCCTAATACCAGGTGCAATGTCGCCCATAGCGACAAATTCGTGCATACAACTATGAGGATACTTTACAGGGTATGTTTTTTCGATCTTTGCCTTTAGGTAGTTAGCATTCAGTACCGAATTCTCCGCAATGCGGCGTAACCCCTCTCTGCCCTGCAACAGAATGTACGAATATGCCCGCACCAGCACGCCAAAATTGCCATAGAACGCTTTGACGTGACCAATACTCTTCTCGGGCATTTCAAACTCGAACTTACCACGTTTCATGGCCACGGTCGGCCCAGGCAGATATGCGGCAAGAGTCTTGCCTGCAGCGATCATTCCGGCACCAGGACCACCACCACCGTGGGGCGTAGAGAATGTCTTGTGCAGATTGAAGTGCATAACATCGATTCCTGCTTCGCCGGGCTTAAACACACCCACCAAAGCGTTCATGTTTGCACCGTCACCATACACTAGTCCGCCAGCCTTGTGAACGAGCGCCGCAATTCTTTCTATGTTCTTTTCGAACAAACCAAGAGTGTTGGGGTTCGTAATCATAATTCCAGCAACAGTATCGTCCAATGCGGCCTTAAGAGCCTTCATGTCGATGTTGCCGTCCGGGCCAGAAGGTATGGTTTGGGTCACAAAACCAGCCATTGTGCACGAAGCGGGGTTAGTGCCATGCGCCGAGTCGGGAATCAACATTTTTGTCCGCTTTGTTTCCCCATGGTCGAGCAGATACTTGCGAATCATCAAGATACCCGACAACTCACCATGTGCGCCTGCGGCAGGCTGCAGCGAAACAGCCTTAAAACCACCAATTTCCGCAAGGCTGGCCTGAAGTCGGTAAATCAGTTCCAGCGAACCCTGCGAGTATTTTTCTCCAACCAGGGGATGCGAAAGGCGCCATCCAGCCATATTGGCCGCCACTTCGTTGGCTTTTGGGTTGTATTTCATCGTACATGAACCCAAAGGATAGAAGTTGGTGTCGATGGAATAGTTCTTTTGGGAAAGTCTGGAAAAATGTCGCACCAGGGTAAGCTCATCCACTTGTGGCAGATTGAGGGTTTCACGCTCCAAGTCTTTAGGAAGTTCATAGTGAGGCACATCGGACTTTGGAAGTGCGCAGCCTACCCTGCCTTCTACTGAAAGCTCAAAAATAAGAGGTTCTTGCACAGCAGCTGCATTCATTGAGCCACCTCCTTGAGAAGTTGGGCCAGGCTGTCTATCTCGGACTTGGTGTTGACTTCGGTCACACAGACCAATAATTCGTTGGGCTTTGAAGCATCGTACCGCGAAACCGGAAGCCCTGGCACAAAACCGCGTTTGACAAGACGATCGAATATCTCTTCGGCGGCAATAGGTGTGGAGATCAGGAATTCTTTGAAGAAACTGTTGGTCTGCACCTTGTAACCGGGGGTCCCGTTTATCAGTTCCGCGGCATAATGCGCCTTATCGTAACAAAGGCTGGCTACCGTTCGCATCCCATTTTTGCCCATGGCCGCCAGGTAGATGCATGTCTGAAGCATTGTGAGTCCTTGGTTAGAGCAAATATTGGAGACAGCTTTCTCGCGTCGGATGTGTTGTTCTCGAGTTGAAAGCGTGAGGACAAAGCCGCGCCTGTCTGCACTGTCTTTGGTTTGGCCTACAAGGCGACCAGGGATCTTGCGCATCAATTGGGTCGTCGTACCCAACATGCCCAAGAAAGGCCCGCCAAAATTCATCGGATTGCCAAGGCACTGGCCTTCCGCTGCCACAATATCTGCGCCTTGAGCGCCAGGGCTTTTGAAAAGTGCACACATCATGGGATCGGCTTGCACGATAAAAAGTGCACCAACGCTGTGAGCAGCTTCCGCCGCTTTTGCGAGCGGATAAACCTCTCCCGTAAACGTAGGATATGAGGCCACCAGGCAAGCGGTCTTATCACTAACCGGTGCAACCTCTGGCGCACCAACATACTCACGCAATTCCACTTTGAATGGCTCAAGATACAGCTCAACCACCTTCTTGTACTCAGGGTGAAGATCTCGTGGCAGAAGCACTTCAGTGCGGTCTGAGTAATTCTTGAGTGCCATAATGATGCCTTCTGCAAGCGCCGTAGCCACATCGTAGTGCGAGGCATTTACAACAGGCACACCCAAAAGCTCGGCAGCCATACTCTGATATTCAAAAATACTCTGCAAGGTGCCCTGTGCAACCTCAGGCTGATACGGCGTGTACGCAGTAAGGAATTCGCCTCTACTTGCAAGCGCAGGAACTACCGCAGGAATAAAATGATTGTAAGCGCCTGCGCCCAAAAACCACGCCTTGCGCTCTGGTGTAAGGTTCCTGGATGCCAGATCTGCAAGCTCGCGCAAGACCTCCTGCTCGGACTTCCCTTCCGGCAGTTTGAGTTCAGGGAAGCGCCGTTTTTCAGGAATATCGGCAAACAGTTCCTCTACCGAGCTTTTGCCGATCGCATCGAGCATTGCTTTGCGATCCGCATCGGTATTTGCTATGAATGGCACCTTCTTACTCCTCCCCTATGGTCTTTCCATAGCTCTTGGCATCAAGAAGCTGATCCATTTCCGATAAGTTTGTCGGCTCTACTTTAAGCATCCAGCCAGCTCCATAGGGATCTTTATTAACAAGCGCAGGATCAGACTGAAGTGCAGCATTGACCTCGACGACCTTGCCACCAATTGGCATGTAGAGGTCGCTTGCAGCCTTGACCGACTCAACGGTACCAAAGTTCTGCCCCTTGCCAATAACTTTGCCAACCTGTGGAAGCTCAACAAACACTATGTCGCCAAGCTCGGCCTGAGCATGGTCGGATATCCCGACAACGACCGTGGCGCCCTCTTGCCGTGCATACTCGTGTGATTCCGCATAACGCGCTCCAGCATCAATACTCATCGTACGTCTCCTTCTAAATCTATAACTATAATAGAATTAAACTTACTTCTTTGTTCAACCCAAACCTATCACCGCGTCCAGGCCAAAACCCTAACGTCGATATGCAGGCACATAAAGCGGCTTTTTTACGACGACCGCATCTTTCGCCTGCCCGCGAATCATTACCTTGAGCGGCGTGCCGATTTTGGCCAGTTCCGGCAGGACAAAGGCGTTTGCCGCGTATTTTTTGACCGTTGGGCAGTACATACCGTCTACGCAATGTCCAACCATCTCGCCGCTTTGGTCCGCAACTTCGTAACCCTCACGAGGAACACCACCAAAGACTTCGATGCAGGCCAGCTTCCTTGTAAGCCCTTTCTCCGCGATTGTCAGAAGCGCTTCCTTGCCAATGAAATCCTTGTCGAAATCACATGCCCACTTAAAAAGCGCCTCCAGGGCATTGATAGACGGACTTATCTCATGGCCGTGCAAGGGCATTCCAGCTTCAAAACGCAGACTGTCCCTTGCCGCGAGCCCAATCGGTTTTGTTTCAATGCCAAGACGCTCTCCTTCTTCAAGGAGCTTAGTCCACACGTATTCGGCTTTTTCAGCAGGGAAGAAAATCTCGCCTCCATCCTCCCCTGTGTACCCGGTTCTTCCAAACAGAATAGGAATGCCGTCCATGTCGATGTTGCCCCACGTGAACCGCTCAAGCTTA
>Ga0116171_10001327_pt1 | contig 24683 bp, 23 predicted proteins | sample AD_JPNHW2_MetaG_FD_89798 | JGI IMG/M metagenome (GOLD analysis project Ga0116171, IMG submission 89798) | Active sludge microbial communities of municipal wastewater-treating anaerobic digesters from Japan - AD_JPNHW2_MetaG | ecosystem: Engineered > Bioreactor > Anaerobic > Digestate | place...
AAAGTCTTATGTAGTAAGACTTATGGAGGCTTTTGGCTTTCCTGCGTACATTGCCGATATAAGGGCGAAAGGATTGTATAAATCCGATAACAACCTGATGAATACTCTGGTTAATTTACTTGGTCCGGAAATTGTGGTAAACGGTGAACTGCAAAAAGAGGTGATGGCCTCTAAAATTTTCAGGGACAAGTGGATTCTGCGGGAGGTGAACAAGATTGTCCATCCTCTTGTTATGAAAGACTTTTTAACCTGGAGGGAGAGTAAGAAATCAGAAGGATTTAATACAATATTGTTCGAATCAGCAATATTTTTTGAAACTCCTGAATTTCATGATATTGCAGATAAGGTTGTTGTCGTTGTTGCTCCGGAAAGTGTTCGCATATCCCGGGTAATGAAAAGAGATTCGATAAGCGAAGAGCTTGTGAGAGAGAGAATTGCAAAGCAATGGTCGGATGAGGACAGAATTAAGATGGCAGATTTTATTATATTTGCCGATGGGAAAAGGGCTATTATGCCACAGATTATAAAAATATTTGAAGCTACAGGAATAGTAATTAATTGATATATGGGATACGGTAAATGGATCACGGGAGCTTTAGGCTGGGCACTTGGGGGGCCAATCGGAGGTATAATAGGATTTGCTGTTGCCTCTATTTTTGAAGGGAAGGAAGGAAGCGCAATATCAACAGGCTACACTCCAATTGAACAGAGAAACAGTTTTCTTGTGTCTCTGCTTGTTCTCTCTTCGGCAGTGATGAAGGCAGACAACCGGGTTATGAAGAGCGAACTCGATTATGTAAAAAGATTCATTTCCGAAAATTTTGGTATTGATGCGGCAACGGAATCTTCATCGCTGCTCAAAGATTTCCTGAAACAGGAGGTTGATATTGATGCCGTATGTGCTCAGGTTAGAAGAAACGTTAATGCGCCAACAAGGCTGCAACTGCTTCACTTTCTCACAGGAATAGCCCAGGCCGACGGCATGGTGAGCTCAGACGAACTCACTGTACTTAGACGAATAGCAGCTGCACTTGCAATACCACTGCAGGACAGCGAATCAATTTTTGCGATGTTCGATAAAGGTATTGATGCTGCCTATCAGGTACTTGAAATTGATAAAAATGTAACCGACGATGAAGTTAAGAAGGCATTCAAGAGAATGGCTCTTAAACACCATCCCGATAAAGTGACCCATCTTGGGCCGGATGTGCAGAAAGCAGCAGAAGAGAAGTTTAAAAGTGTTGCCGAAGCATACGAAAAGATTAAGAAAGAAAGAGGAATAGTATAATATTAGAATTAAGAATGAAGACCAATTTACAAAAGATCTTATCAATTGCAGGCCAGCCAGGTCTGTTTAGTTACCTCACACAGGCAAATGCCGGCGTTGTTGTTGAATCACTTGCAACAAAGAAGAGAACAGTGTGCGGAATGAGCATGAGAATTTCGTCACTTTCAGATATTTCTGTTTTTACCGAGGAGGGAGAAGTTTCTTTGGAAACTATGTTCGAGAAGATGAAAGAAAAACTTGGCGAACAAGCTGCGCCTTCTGCTAAATCCAATCCGGAGGAGCTGAAGAAATTCTTTGGAGAAGTATTGCCGGACTACGACAGGGACAAATTTTATGTTTCACACATGAAGAAAGTCGTGGAGTGGTATAATGTTTTAAAAGAGTTTGCCTCTCTTGATTTTGAAAAACAGGAAGAGGACAGCGCGGCCGAAAAAGAATAATGGCAAAAAAAATACAACTGATTACCCTTGGATGTTCAAAAAACAGGGTCGATTCTGAGCACCTTCTAAAACAGATTTTTGCATCCGGAATCTCAATATCTCCCGAAGGGGAAGATTTGGCAACAGCAGGAGTTGATACAGTAATAATTAACACCTGCGGTTTTATTAAAGATGCCAAAAAAGAGTCTATTGATACAATATTTGCTGCAGTAGACGCCAAGAACAGAGGTTATATAAAGACAATTCTGGTTTTTGGCTGTCTTTCCCAACGGTATGCCCAGGAGCTGAAAAATACAATTCCGGAAGTTGACGGTTTTTTTGGAGCCTTTGACTCTGCAACGGTTTTGGAAACACTTGGCAAAAACTGGAAATCGTCGCTTAACAATGAGAGACTTCTCACTACTCCGGATCATTATGCGTTTCTAAAAATATCAGAAGGGTGTGACAGAGTCTGCTCATATTGTTCAATACCCTTAATACGGGGGCCGCATATATCAGTACCACAGGAAGATCTTATAAAAGAGGCCGAGTATCTGGCAGGGAATGGAGTAAAAGAATTGATACTTGTTGCACAGGACACTACCTACTACGGTGTTGACCTTTATAAAGAGCGCCGGCTCGCCGGGCTCATGGAAAGCCTCACAAAAATTGACGGAATCGAGTGGCTCAGGGTTCATTATTCATATCCTGCGGCTTTTCCGGAATCGGTGCTTGAGGTAATGGCTTCAAATCCAAAAATATGCAACTATCTCGATATACCGTTGCAACATGTAAACGATAAAGTTCTTTCAAATATGCGCCGCTCTGTAAATGGTGCACAGACACGCGAACTGGTCAGGAAATTCAGGGAAAAGGTTCCGGGCATTATACTCAGAACTACAATGATTGTAGGACATCCGGGTGAGGACAAAAAGGCCTTTAATGAACTGCTCGATTTTGTAAAGGAAGCCAGGTTTGAAAGACTGGGAGCTTTTACGTACTCAGAAGAGGAGGGAACATGGGGAGCCGAAAACCTTAAGGATACTATAAAGAATTCCGAAAAGGAAGAAAGATATAACAGACTCATGGAACTCCAGGCAGGAATTTCAATGGAGTACAACAACTCGAGAATTGGCAGCACAGAGAGGGTAATCATTGATTCGGCAGGGGAAGATGTTATTGTGGCAAGAAGCCGGAATGAGAGTCCTGAGGTAGACGGAGAGATATTAATTGGTACAGAATCTCTGCCGGATGGATTCCTAACTAAGAATATTATTGGTACATTTGTAGATGTTGAGATAGAGAGAGCCGATGAGTATGACCTCATTGGGAAAATCGTGAAATTTAATTAATTTTTATTTATTTGATTATGAAACTACTTGAAGGAAAAATAGCACTCATTACTGGTGCAGCAAGAGGAATTGGTAAAGCTATCGCTTTAAAGTACGCATCAGAAGGTGCAAACATTGCATTTACAGACCTTGTAATTGACGAAAATGCGCTAAATACAAAGAAAGAGCTGGAAGCTTTCGGTGTTAAGGTTATTGCCATAGCCTCAAATGCTGCTTCATTTGATGAATCACATAATGTTGTTGAACAGGTTGTGAAAGAGTTCGGTAAGCTTGATATTCTCGTAAACAATGCCGGAATCACAAAAGACGGCCTGATGATGAGAATGAATGAACAACAATGGGATGCAGTAATAAATGTAAATTTAAAATCGGCATTCAACTTTGTTCATGCAGTTACACCGGTTATGATGCGCCAGAAATCAGGATGTATTATAAACATGAGTTCTGTAGTTGGTGTTAGCGGTAATGCCGGGCAGGCAAATTACTCTGCTTCAAAAGCAGGCATGATTGGTCTTGCAAAATCAATTGCACAGGAGCTTGGTTCAAGGGGAATAAGGGCAAACGCAGTTGCTCCCGGATTTATTATCACCGAAATGACCGGTAAACTGCCGGAAGATGTGAAAAAACAGTGGGCAGAACAAATACCGCTCAGAAGAGGAGGAACTCCGGAGGATGTCGCAAATGTATGTACATTCCTGGCTTCGGATTTAGCCTCTTATGTTACCGGACAGGTAATATCTGTTTGCGGCGGAATGAAAATGTAGAAAATTTAAATTTTATCTGTTATGAATAAGTTCTTGTCAAATGATGTCAAAGGGAAGTCAGATGTTTCCAAATCAACACCTGGAAAAGTTGTAAAAAAAGGAAAAGCCGGCCTGAAAATAATGATTCAGGTAGACTTTGAAGGCATTGCCTCAGTTGTGAATTTTGATGAAATATATCCCGGACACGCTCATTTCGAGAGGAACTGCAAAATTCTCACAAATGAAGTAAATGCTGCAATTGAAGGTGCTTCGGCAGCAGGTGCAACAGAATTCATTGTAAGGGACGGCCATGCAGGCAATATTAATGTGGACCCTCTTTTACTGGATAAAAGAGCAATGCTCACAAGAGGCAGGGTTCCCGGTACTCCGCATACTATGGTGCTTGGCATCGACTCTACTTTTGATGCCCTTTTGTTCATAGGGGCACACGCCAGGGCAGGAGAGCAGATAGGAACATTGTCTCATACAATGTCTCTGGATGTCCTGGATTTCAAAATAAACGACAGGCCGCTGTTTGAACCGGCTTTCAATGCCCTTTATGCAGGACAATTTGGCGTTCCGGTGGTTTTTGTAGCCGGAGATGATGCAGCATGCAGAGAGGCCGTATTGAATTTTGGAAATATTGAAACAGTTACCACAAAATATGCATTTGGAAGAACCTGCGCTATGAGCAAATCTCCGGAATTTGTTTGTGATGAAATAAGAGCAGGGGTGAAAAATGCTATTTTAAATATAGACAAAGGAACCGTCTTTAGCCTTGAAAAGCCATACAGGATGGAGGTTAAGGTTAAAGTCAAGGGCAGCGAGACAGGGGAGGAAATAGTTGATACCTGCACCTCCGACAATCTGGAAGTAATCATGAAAAGGTTCTGGGAACATTTATAAGTGAGATTATGAAAAGTATAATACCGAAGATTTCAGCAATTCTTCTTGCATCAACTTTGCTTTTGAGTTCATGTGGACCATATCTTGAGTTTTTTATAATTGACGTTAAGGTACCGGCAAGTTATCCTGTAGATTTCAAAGAAAAATCGGTATCAGTTTTCTCTGCCATTCCGGTTTCCGGTCATAACGGCGAAAATATGATTTCTCTTAAAGAGGACTCTACTCTTATGTCAAATTTTGCGAAGGGTATGGCACTAAGCCTTGAGAAACACCTGCAACTGAAAGAGGGAGACATACCTGTTTTTAACCACTTCGGGAATGAAATAAACGACATACGGGAGAGAAGCTATGTTGAAGCTCTTGCTCAGGAATCGGAGTCGGATATCCTGGTCATGCTGGAAAATCTGAAAATAGGGAAATTCGAAAAACTCAGACAAGCCGTTTCTCCTGTGAGGAGCGGCTATGCTTCTTCATATGTCTTTGCGCCTTTATCGCTTCTTGTTAATGTATATGACGGGAAAACAGCAGATTTGATTTCATCTTTTACTCAGAATGACACGATATACTGGGAAATTCTGGCAAAAGAGGGAGTAAATGAGGAAAGGCTTAATAAAGGCCTGTTTTCTGCACTTAATAAAATTTCAGTTTCGGCAGGAGAGGATGTTGTAAAAAACTTCTTCCCGGAATGGGAAAATGAACAGAGATGTCTGTTCATATACGAAAATTCTGCATGGAGAAAAGCTCATTCACTTGCAATGAGTTTTAAGTGGAAAGAGGCAATGGAAATCTGGATGGAAGATACTTCTTCATCCGACAATATTAAGGCTTCCTGTGCGGCATTCAATATTGCTGTTGCATGCGAAATGCTTGAACGCTTTGATCTTGCAAATGAGTGGCTGGACGTTGCACAGAAACATTATCCTATAGAGGGGATAGATGAATATAAATCATTTTTGAAGAAGAAGTGAAGGATATTGTAAAGGAAAAAGCCGTAAGAAAGCACAGAAAGACCATTCTTTTCAACGACAAGGAACTGGAAGCTGTACAGCTTTATTGCAAGAAGTATAAAGTCAAATCTCAGGCAAAATTTTGCAGAGAGGCGATTATTGCTACTGTTCTCAAACAGTTTGACGAAGATCACCCCAAACTTTTCTGATAGAATTAAAAAAACGGTGGACCTGTAAGCCGGATTCTGTCCCTCGAAAGAGGTCCCTATCATTTATCTGTTGCAGCCTACCCCCCGGCAACGAACGAGCAGCCCTTGGCTGCCGGTATACTTGGCCTTGCAGGAGACTGTTCGTACCCCGGATATATCGCTATATACGGTTGTGGGCTCTTACCCCGCATTTTCACCCTTACCTCTTTCGAGGCGGTTATTTTCTGTTACGAATTACCTAAGGTTACCCCCAGCTGTGATTTCCACAGAGTCTTGCTCTGCCCTGTCCGGACTTTCCTCCCTCCTTTATTAAAGAAGAGCGATAGAGCGATCCACCGAAGGCGCAAAGATAAAATAAATACCCCAATAAGATAATTTTAATATATTTGCATTGCATTTCAAAAAATGCTTGGGGGTGCCATTTGGCTGAGATTATACCCTTTTCACCTGATCTGGATAATGCCAGCGAAGGGAAAGCGAGTTTCTATTTTCTCTATCCCCCTGCTAATAAAATAATTTATTATGAAAGGATTAACTTTATTTTGCGGGGTCTTTTTGTTACCAATTCTAACCCTTGCCCAAAACAGCGGGCAAAAAGAAAAGACAGAAATTTTCAAACTGGACAGTATTGTTGTTGAAGCATACCGTGCCGGTAAAAACACTCCTGTGAGCCGCTCGGAGATGGATCTGAGGGCGATTAAAATGATATCCCCCACAAGTTCTCTTCCAATGGCTCTGTCGCTGATGCCTTCGGTTGTAACTTCAACAGAAGGAGGAAACGGGATGGGTTACTCATCAATGCGGGTAAGAGGAAGCGACGGCTCAAGAATAAACGTCACTGTAAACGGCATTGCAATGAATGATGCAGAGTCACAGGAGGTTTTTTGGGTGAACATCCCCTCGTTCAGTAATTATCTTCAGGATATTCAGCTTCAGAGAGGTGTGGGAACGTCTTCAAACGGAGCGGGAGCATTTGGTGCCAGCTTAAACCTGAGAACACTCTTTAGCCGGCCGGAACCATATGGCGTTGCAGAATTTGGAGTAGGCAGCTTCAGGAGCTTCCTTTCAACTGCAGGTGCGGGCACGGGTCTTATGAAAAACGGACTTTCATTTGATGTCCGCTATTCGCACAGTACAGGAGAGGGGTATATAAGAAACGCAAAGAGCAATCTTAATTCATTATTTGCAACACTGGGATGGCTTAGGGGAAATTCTTCCCTGAGGATTAATTATATTTTCGGAGATCAAAAGACAGGGATCACATGGGAAGGCATCTCCCGTGAGCAGATGGCTGCCGACAGGAGATTCAACCCTGCCGGGCTGTATTATGACGAGGCCGGGAATGTGAAATATTATGACAACGAAACCGATAATTACATACAGCATCATGTTCAGGGACACTTTACACATGTCTTCAAAAATGGACTTACATGGAGCACGACACTTCATTTTACAAAGGGCGACGGATATTACGAAAATTATAAAATGGGCAGGAAGTTCTCATCTTATGGATTAGCTAATCAGGTAATCGAAGGAGTAACATACAAGAAATCCGATATGATTCTCAGGCAGGCGCTTGACAATTTATACTCTGCAGCAGCTTCTAATGTTCAGTATTCAAACGACAAAATAAAGACAACAGGCGGAATTTCATATTCCTACTACGATGGTGACCATTTTGGGAATATTATATGGTCCAAGTATAACGCCAGCCTGCCGGATAATTACAGATGGTATACAAATTCAGGCTACAAAGGGGACTTTTCGGCTTTTGCAAGGATTGAAGCTGAAGTCGCTGAAGGATTTGTCGCTTTTACCGACCTGCAGTACAGGAATATAAAATACAATCTGAGAGGGGTGGACAAAGATTTTGTATCTCTTAATTATGACCTTAATTACAATTTCTTTAACCCAAAGCTTGGTATAACCTATAACATTAATGGCGCAAACCAGCTTTATGCATCGTTTTCTGTGGGCAGAAAAGAGCCGGGCCGTGCCGACATAAAAGAGTCGATTAAAGCAGGCAGGGCAGGGGATATTAAGGAAGAACGCCTCCTTGACTGGGAAGCCGGCTACAGGCTTAATCTTCCCAAAATAGTACTTTCGGCAAACCTTTACCTTATGGAGTACAAAGATCAGCTCGTACCAACCGGAAAACTCAGCGAAACGGGTTATGTAATTAAAGAAAATGTTCCAGAATCCTACCGCAGGGGAATTGAAATTGCTGCAGCGTATTCTCCGGCAACATTTCTGAAATTCGATGCGAATCTTACTATCAGCAGAAATAAAATTATTGGATATACCCAATGGACAGATTTGTATGACAATACGAGCGATTGGAATCCTCTGCCGCAAAGAAGCAGATATTATGAACAGACAAACCTCTCCTTTTCCCCATCGGTAATTGGTATGGCAATGATAACCCTCAGTCCAGGGTGGGAAACATCTGTCTCTCTAAACGGGAAATTTGTAGGGAAGCAATATTACGACAATACATCAAATGAAGACAGAGCAATTCCTTCCTATTTCTTAATGGGAATAAGCGGAACAAAATCATTCAAACTCAAAGGCACTTCTTTTGTGGATTTAAGCATATATGTAGAAAACCTGCTTAACAGGAAATACTTTTCAAACGGGTGGATATATACCGCCGAATTTGCAGACGGAGCGCCTGTTTACGTAGAAGAGGGACTATATCCTCAGGCGGGAATAAATTTTACTGCAAAAGTGGCCTTCAGATTTTAGGAAATTATGATGGACTGGACAGAGGTATTTGGTGCAGCAACCGGGTTGCTTTATGTTATACTGGAGATAAGGCAAAAGAGGTCCATGTGGATCGTGGGTGCCGTCTCGGCTCTCATATATATGGCCGTATTCTTTACCTCTGCTCTGTATGCCGCAATGGGGCTGCAGCTCTATTATCTTGTCGTGAGTGTTTACGGATGGCAGAAATGGGGAGTTAAGAGCCCGGATGAAAATTCAAACCGGGAGGTTGTCGTGGGGATGAAATTTAATCTGTTGTTAATATCATCTTTTGTGTCTCTTGTTTGCTATTTTGGCCTGACATGGATTCTGGAGAATTATACAGGAGATCCTAATCCCCGGTTAGATGCTTTTATTACTACAATCAGCATGCTTGCTACATACTGGGTAACAAAAAAACACATTGAACACTGGTTCCTGTGGATAATTGCAGACACACTTGCCGTATTCCTTTATATGCAACAGGGATTATATGCCACTACTGCTCTTTATGTTATATACATTGCAGCTGCCGTTGCAGGATATTTGCACTGGAGAAAGTTCCCGAGAGTGTTGAATTAGTTTCCGAATTTGTGTAAATTTGCCGGATAAAATAAAATTCACGGTATGCGATTAATTGCAGACAGCGGTTCAACCAAGGTAGATTGGAGAGCTATTCACAGTGACGGATCTGTCCAGGAGATTACAACAGCAGGTATTAATCCCTTTTTTCAAACTGAAGAGCAAATCATTTATGAACTTCAGCAGCATCTTTTACCGGATATCAGCGCAACTGTAACGGAGATTCACTTTTATGGTGCGGGCGTTGCCTCGCCGGATAAGATTAAGGTTCTTCAGAACTGTTTTCGGGCTGTTTTCCCAAAAGCAAGGTCAAGTGCATATTCCGATTTACTTGCAGCAGCGCGTGCGTTGTGCGGGAACAAGCCGGGTATTGCCGGAATTCTGGGAACCGGAGCAAACTCCTGTTTTTATGACGGATCGGATATTGTTGACAATGTTCCTGCGTGTGGCTATATTCTTGGAGATGAAGGAAGCGGTGCAGTATTGGGCCGGAAATTTATATCGGACTATCTTAAGAGGCAGTTACCTGCGGACCTGAGAGAATCTTTCGACCAAAAATACGGACTAAACTATGGCTCCGTAATAGAAAGAGTTTACAGACAGCCGTTCCCGAACAGATATCTTGCCACTTTCTCTGTTTTTCTAAATGAAAATCGCAATAATCCTCATGTGAACAAACTTCTGAAATCAAGTTTCGAGGAGTTTTTTACAAGAAATATAATGCAATATGATTACAAAAAATACAAGGTGAATCTTGTAGGCTCTGTTGCGTTCCATTATGAGGAAATTATTGCTGAAGTAGCAAAATCGCTTGGTATAAAGCTCGGAATTGTTTTAAAATCACCTATTATCGGCCTTGTTGATTATCACAAATCAATTTAATTATAATATGAAAATAACTGAACAGTCATCAAAATACAGCAATCTGGAAACAATGTCCACATCAGATTTGCTTAATAATATAAATCGTGAAGACAAAACTGTTCCTTTTGCAGTAGAAAAATGCATTCCCCAAATTGAAAAACTAGTAGACGGCATTGTTGAAAGGATGAAGAGGGGCGGAAGGCTTTTCTATCTGGGTGCGGGCACAAGCGGAAGACTGGGTATTCTGGATGCTTCTGAGATACCGCCGACTTTCGGAGCCTCTTTTGATCTTGTTATCGGACTAATAGCCGGGGGAGATTCTGCAATAAGAAGAGCTGTTGAAGCAGCAGAAGACAACTGGGAGATGGGATGGAACGATATGCAGCAGTTTGGAGTGGATGTTGATGACGTTGTCGTTGGCATTGCAGCTTCCGGCACAACTCCCTATGTTATTGGAGCAGTGCGCGAGGCGAGAAAAAGAGGGATACTCACTGCATGTGTAACATGTAACCCGGACAGCCCGCTTGCTGCAGAGGTGGAAATTCCCATTGAAGTAGTTGTTGGTCCTGAGTTTGTAACAGGCAGTACAAGAATGAAATCGGGGACAGCTCAAAAACTGGCTCTTAATATGATATCAACAGCATCCATGATTAAACTTGGTCATGTCAAGGGGAATAAGATGATTGACATGCAGCTCACAAACGCAAAGCTTGTGGACAGAGGTACAAAAATGATCATGGAGGAATCCGGTATTACCGATTACGAATATGCAAAATCTCTTCTGCTTAAGTACGGTTCTGTGAGAAAGGGAGTAGATTACTTCAAAAGTACTCAATCTGGAAATTAGAATGCTTAAACAGAGCTACACTTCCGAACTGCTTCAGAATGTTGTTGAAGAGCTTGCATCCTTACCCGGTGTGGGCAGGAAGAGTGCGCTCCGTTTTGCACTTCATCTTCTCAAACAGCCTGTTGAAAATGTAGAAAAATTCGGCAGGTCTGTAATCCGGATGCGAAACGAAATCCGCTATTGCACAAATTGCAATATGATTTCCGATACGCCTGTATGTCCGGTGTGCAGCGACAAAAAAAGAGAATCTGCGTTGGTTTGTGTTGTAGAAAGTATCAGAGATGTTCTTAGTATCGAAAATACAGGGCAATATAATGGCCTTTACCATGTACTTGGAGGGATAATATCTCCGATGGACGGAGTGGGCCCCGGAGATTTATCTATTGACCTCCTTCTGAGTAGAATTGAAAAAGGAGATATTTCTGAAGTTTTTCTTGCCCTCAGTACTACAATGGAGGGTGAAACAACAGCATATTATCTGTATAAAAGACTAAATCCGTTTGGTATAAAAATAAGCACAATTGCAAGGGGTGTGGGATTTGGAGATGATCTCGAATATACCGATGAGGTGACTCTCGGGAGGTCCATCCAAAATCGTCAGCCCTTTATTCCTTTAAATAACTAAAAATTGTAACTATGCATCAATTCCCGTTAACGTGGCTTCTTACCGCCTTTACGCTCTACACGATTCTTCTGTTTTTCATTTCGTGGCTCACATCACGGAAGGCAGATAGCGGCTCATATTTTTTGGGGAATAAAAAATCTCCCTGGTATATTGTTGCTTATGGTATGGTTGGAACCTCCATTTCCGGGGTAACATTTATTTCGGTACCGGGAAACGTACTCAATCAGAATTTCTATTATATGCCCCTGGTTCTGGGGTTTGTTGTTGGTTATATTGTTATTGCAAAGATTCTGATTCCTTTGTATTACAAGATGAACCTCACTTCAATTTATGGTTATCTTGAACATAGGTTTGGCTTTTATACGTATAAAACAGGTGCTTCGGTGTTTATGGTTTCCAGGGTACTGGGAGCTGCCGTGAGAATATTTGTTGTAGTTCTTGTGCTTCATACATTCCTGCCGGAAGGGTCTGTTCCGTTTTGGGTTGTCTCGTTTGTATTCATGTTTCTGATATTTTTGTACACATTTAAAGGTGGGGTCAAGACAATTATTTGGACAGATGTTCTTCAGACAACATTCATGTTGCTTGCTGTGTTTCTCACTATCTTTTTTGTAGCAAAAGAGATGAACTGGGGTGTTGGCGGGCTGATTTCAGCTGTTGCAGACACAGAATATTCAAAATGGATAGATTTGGACTGGGGACACTCAACAAATGCCATTAAACAGTTTATTGCCGGGATGTTCATTACAATAGCGATGACCGGTCTGGATCAGGAGATGATGCAAAAAAATCTTTCATGCAAAAACATTAAAGAGGCTCAGAAAAACATATATACAACAAGTATAACAATCGTTATTGTTAACTTCTTCTTCCTTTTAATGGGAGCCGTTCTTGCAATTTTTGTAAGTTCAAAACTCGGCGGAATGCATGGAATTGGACTTGCCAACGATTTGGGAGAGTTTACAAAAGCTCAGACAGACAAATTGTTCCCGACCATTGCAAGTCAGTATCTTGGGCTTGGAGTAGGACTCTTCTTCATTATAGGTCTCATATCTGCTTCGTATCCAAGTGCCGGAGGCGCACTTACATCTCTTACAACCTCTTTTTGTATAGACTTTGTTGGTTTTAACAAAAGAGAAGATATTTCGGCAGAAAGAAAAAAGAGAATAAGACAAATGGCTCATGCTTCTTTTGCTGTCCTATTCTTCGTTATAATTCTAATATTGAATGCGGTAAACAATCAGACAGTAATTGACCTTGTTTACCTGGTTGCATCGTATACATACGGCCCGCTGCTCGGCTTTTTCTTCTTTGGAATTCTTACTAAACACAACGTCAAGGATAAATATATGCCATACGTGGCAATTGCTTCGCCAATACTTTGTTTTGTAATGGATTATGTGGGAAAAGTATATCTTGGATTCGGATTTGGGTTTACAATACTTATAGTAAACGGATTGCTGACCTTTATCGGGATGTATCTCTTAAGAGATGGAACGAAAAAAGCGTAAATGTCAATATTAGAAATTTTCATTCTTTCGGTTGGCTTGTGCTTCGATACTTTTGCAGTGTCGCTCTCTTCGGGGATTTGTCTCCCGTATATCAGCCGTGCCCAGTTTGTAAAGATATTCCTGTCATTCGCCCTGTTTCAGTCTGTATTCACATTTACAGGCTGGTTGCTGGGGAAAAGCCTTCTTGGAATAATTGGCTCTGTTGACCACTGGGTCGCCTTTTTATTGCTCGTATATATCGGGGTAAAGATGATACGGGAAGGGCTGGAAAATAAGGAAGAGGTATGTATCGATGTAAGGAAAACAAGGATTCTTATAACTGTTTCGGTTGCAACAAGCATTGATGCATTGGCGGTGGGAATTGGTCTTGCTATGACCAGCTTTACATTCAACCGTATACTCATTGCTTCTGCAATCATTCTTGCGGTAACTGCCATTGCTGCTTCTGCAGGGCTCAAAGGGGGGAGATATATCGGTTCAAGAACCGGAAGAAGGTCTGAGATATTTGGCGGATTGATTCTTATTGCAATAGGTTTGAAAATTTTGGTTGAGCATTTGGAAATTTTGTCTTAACTTTGCCATGCCCGTTTATGTGGCTTAATGGTGAGGAGATAATGCAAGTTCGTGTATCAGCAATATCATATTTAAACACTGCTCCTTTTGTCTACGGACTGGAGAATCATCCGATTTCAAAGAAGATTGAAATCGAGTATGTTGCTCCTGCCATTACTGCCTTTAATCTTATTAATGGAACATCCGATGTGGGTCTTGTACCTGTTGCGGCCATTCCCCTGATAAAGAATGCAAGTATTATTTCTGATTACTGCATCGGCGCCGATGGTGCAGTTGCATCTGTCCTCCTTTGCAGCGGAAAACCACTGAACGAGATTGACAGGCTGTATCTGGATACCGAGTCAAGGACATCTGTCCTGCTTGCCAGAATTCTTTCAGAAAATTTCTGGAAAATTTCTCCTGAATTTTATGATTTTGATTTTTCGGAGGAGGAGCTTGACCTTACCAAATCCTATATTCTGATTGGAGACAAGGCCCTTACTCATGGCAATCTGTTCCCGTATGTTTATGACATGGCCGAGGAGTGGATCAAATATAAAAATCTTCCCTTTGTATTTGCATGCTGGGTTTCAAACAAAGAACTTGACCCCTCGTTTATTGCTGAATTCAATGATGCTCTCCGTTTTGGAATGGCCAATATTGAAAAGTCGGCAGAGAGATTCGTTCCCCGGTTCGACAGGGATTATGCAATAAGATATCTTAAAACAAATATTTCATATAATTTAAGCGCCGACAAAAGAGCCGGCCTCTCTGAGTTCTGGAGCCTTGCTCCCGACGAACTCAAATCTAAGGTCCGATGGTTTGGCTAATTTGAACTCCCTGATTCCGGGAGAAGCAATTAGAATTTTAACCATTAAAAGGATCAAATTATGCTCGAAATATATTACAAACAAAAAGGACAAGTTGTAACAACATGCGAAATTGACGCCCTGGATCAGCTGGGGTACGATGACGTACTGTGGATAGATCTTTCTGCTCCAACAGGAGAAGAAAAAAGAGCCATCGAAACATTTTTAAATACCACCCTTCAAAGCAGGGCACAGGCAGAGGAGATTGAAAGTTCATCGAGGTATTCCGAAAATGAGACGGCAATTTTTGCAAATACAAACTTCCTTATACCGGGCCCCGAGAGTTATAGTATGGAGGCTGTCTCCTTCATATTATGCGAAGGTATCATTGTCACTATCCGTCATGTACCTCTGAAAAGCTTTACAGATGTTCAAAGGCGCATTCTTTCAAATTTCAGGGCATTGCCTACCGGTTATCACATTCTTGTGGGTATTCTTGAAAACAGAATTGACCTTGACGCCGACATGATTGAGCTGATGTCAAAAGAGATTGCCCAGTACAGTAAAAAAGTGAGTCTGGGTGGTGCAATGGGAGAGGAGTTGCTTTTGGACATAAATCAGCTGCAGGAAAACACAATGCTTGTGAGGGAGAATGTTGTAGACAAGCAGAGAATGATATCAAGCATCCTTAAGAGCGATAAATTCCCGCGGGACGTATTCGTAAAGCTTAATGTCCTCATTAAAGACATAAATTCCCTCATTAACCATACCAATTTCAGCTTTGAAAGGCTTGAATATCTTCAGAATACTATTTTAGGTCTGATCAATCTGGAACAAAACCGGATAATGAAGATTTTCACATTCGTTTCCCTTCTGTTCATGCCGCCAACGTTAATTGCCAGTATTTTTGGCATGAATGTGAATTTACCAATATTCGGCAACCTGGCGGACTTTGCAATGGTTATGCTTATAATGCTTATCGCAGTTGGGATTGTTCTGATTTTCTTCAAAATGAAGAAGATGCTTTAACCGTCTGTCAGGCGTTCTCCTTTTTTGCTACAAAACGGTTGTAAATTATGAGAGACACCATACTGAACAGTCCTATGCAGGACAGAATCAGCCACAAAGTCGCAGGCTGATGAAGGTTATCGACATACTTTACATATAGTCTTGCGCCAAGAAAGCCTCCGATACTACTTCCTATCACACCGTAAAGAAATGAATATCCCAGATAAAGAGCCTTCTTGTCTGCCGGGGCAATTAATCCTATATATGAAATAAACTTAGGGTGAGTAGTCATCTCGCCTAGGGTGAATGTCATTATACCCAGAATAAATATCCAGGGAGAGGCGGAAATAGAGAGTATAAGCATCCCAAGTGTTCCAAATCCTATACCTGTTATCATTGTCGGGAGGGCAGGCATCCGTTTTACTATATTGGAAACAACCAGTTGTAGCAGAATAATTACTCCTGCATTAATTACTGTCACATGTTCCACATCAAACTTCCATGAAGGATTTTCCATAAACAGGGCAAGAAACGAATTTACCGCAGAGTTCAAAGGTGTCATATCCACATAATCGCGGACATACCACAGCACTGTGCCAAACATTTGGAAATATAGAATCCAGAAGCCGGAATACAGGAAAATCATGAGTATGAACCGCCAGTCTTTGAGTACCAGAAACATCTCTCTGAATACAAGAGAAAGGCTCTTGTTGCTCCTCTTCCCTTCAGGTTCCTTATATAAAAACAGATTTAAGACAAATAATATGGATGCAAGTATTGCCGCCATATAGAAGATATAGCTGTATGACTGGGCTTTGAGAATCGGAACAAGAATAAGAGGAAATAAAAAGGCTCCGAGGTTTATTGACCAGTAGTATATTCCAAAACCAAGTCCGGAATTGTTTTCATTTGTTGACCTTGCAATTGTCCCTGAAATTACCGGCTTGAAAAATCCGGCACCGAGAGCCATTAGCATCAGCGAAATAAAAACGAAAAAGTAGGAGTTGGAAAGGCCTGTGAATCCGTAACCTAAAATCATGCATGTAAAAGCGAAGAAAAGCACTTTCCTGTATCCGTATCTGTCTGCAATGGCACCTGCAATAATAGGCAGAAAATAGAGCAGTGGCGGGATTGTTCCGAGTATTGCCCCGGCCTGTTCCTTTGAGAAGTTAAGGCCGCCTTCTCCGGTACTAAGTATAAGAAAAACAGAGAGAACAGACATAACTCCATAATATGATCCCCTTTCGAGAAATTCCATAAATATGACTGTCCAGAAGTTTTTTGGAAATGATTTTAATGTAGATTTTGGATTCATTGCTTTTCTGAAATTTGCTTTCTCAAAGATAATTGCTTTTTAGTACCCGGCAAACTGTTATTTATTTGTTCATTTAAAAGAATATATATACTTTTGCAGTTCCCGCAGGGATTATAAATAATGTCTAACCACTTGAAGTTCAAACAATTATTAACATGTCAAAAGAAGTAAAAGAATTGGAACAGGACGATCAGATCGTGATTGTCAACAAGGCTGATGAAAAACTGGAATCATTTATCGAAGATGATGGTATTTCTGTAAGCGAAGTAATTAAAAAGAAAAAAAGCAATGTTTCCGTAGCAGTTGACAAATTCGACTGGGATGCATTTGAGAAAGAGGATGTTTATGATACCGAAAAATCGGTTATCGAAGGCCTTTACGACCAAACACTTTCAAAAGTTAGTGAAAATGAAGTAGTAGAAGGTACTGTTGTTTCTATCAACAAAAGAGAAGTTATTGTCAATATTGGTTACAAAAGCGAAGGTGTAATCAGTATTAATGAATTCCGCTACAACCCCGAACTGGCTCCCGGAGACAAAGTTGAGGTATATGTAGAGAATGCTGAAGACAAAAAAGGTCAGCTTATTCTTTCGCACAAGAAAGCACGCTCGCTCCGTTCTTGGGACAGGGTAAACGAGGCATTCGACAAAGATGAAATTGTTAAGGGTTATATTAAGTGCAGAACCAAAGGCGGTATGATTGTGGATGTATTCGGAATTGAAGCATTCCTTCCTGGTTCGCAGATTGATGTTAAGCCTATTCGTGATTACGATATATTTGTCAACAAAACCATGGAATTCAAAATCGTTAAGATTAACCATGAATTCCGCAACGTTGTTGTTTCTCACAAAGCTCTTATTGAAGCCGAACTTGAAGCTCAGAAAGCTGATATTATCGGTAAACTTGAAAAAGGACAAATACTTGAAGGTATTGTTAAAAATATCACATCGTACGGTGTATTCATTGACCTTGGCGGTGTAGATGGTCTTATCCACATTACTGACCTCTCATGGGGCAGAATCAACCATCCGGAAGAAGTTGTTCAACTCGATCAGAAGATCAATGTTGTTATTCTGGATTTTGACGATACCAAGAAGAGAATCGCACTTGGTCTTAAACAACTTAGTTCACATCCTTGGGATGCACTTGATGCAACTCTTCAGGTTGGCGACAAAGTTAAAGGCAAAGTTGTTGTTATTGCCGATTACGGTGCATTTATCGAAATTCAGCCCGGTGTTGAAGGTCTTATCCACGTGTCAGAAATGTCATGGTCGCTCCACCTTCGCAGTGCACAGGATTTCCTTACTGTCGGAGACGAAGTTGAAGCAGTTATCCTTACTCTTGACAGAGATGAGAGAAAAATGTCACTTGGCATTAAGCAACTTAAAAATGATCCTTGGGCAACAATTGCAGAAAAATATCCTGTTGGAACCAAATGCACAGCAACAGTGCGCAACTTTACAAACTTCGGAGTTTTTGTAGAACTCGAAGAGGGCGTAGATGGTCTGGTTCATATCAGCGATCTTTCTTGGACCAAGAAGGTTAAACATCCTTCAGAGTTTACATCAGTTGGTGAAAAACTAGAGGTTGTTGTTCTTGAAGTAGATCAGGAAAACCGTCGTTTGAGTCTTGGTCACAAACAACTTGAAGAAAACCCTTGGGATGTATTCGAAACAGTTTTTGTTCCGGGTTCGGTTCATGAAGGCACTATCACTGCATTCGTAGATAAAGGCGCAAATGTAGCCCTTCAATACGGTGTTGAAGGTTATGTAAGTTTGAGAAATCTTGTAAAAGAGGACGGAAATACTGCTAAGGTTGAGGAAAAACTTGATTTCAAGATTCTTGAGTTCAATAAATCGACCAAGAGAATTGTTCTTTCTCACTCAAAGATTGCCGATGATGTAAAGAAGGAAGAGGTTGTGAAAGAGAAGATTGAAGAGGGTGACACAACTCAGAAAGCTGTTAAGAAACTTAAGGCAAACCTTGAAAAAACAACACTTGGCGATATCAGCGAACTTGCAGCTCTAAAGAGCGAAATGGAAAGCAAAGATTTGGCTAACAACAAATAATGAAATTCTCCCTAACAACTCTGGGCACAGCATCTGCTTTGCCCACAGTCAACAGGTTTCCAAGCGCTCATGTTCTCAATGTTCATGAGCGTTTGTTCTTAATTGACTGTGGAGAGGGTTGTCAGATACAGTTGAGAAAGTATGGATTTTCTTTTCTTAAAATACAGGAGGTTTTTATCTCACATGTACACGGGGACCATATTTTCGGGATTTACGGACTTCTATCAACTATGTCCATGCTCGGCCGCACGGCGGAGCTATTCATTTATGCACCAAAGGTATTTAAAGATATTCTCAAATCGTTTCTTAAGCATTTTGGCGATGGATTCAAATATAAAATCACTCATATTGTAATAAATGTGAAAAGTCCGGAATTGCTGTATGAAACTAAAAGTATAGAAATACTGGCTTTCCCTTTAAATCACAGGACAGACTGTTTCGGATTCCTTTTCCGCGAAAAGGCACCTTTGCGGAATGTCATTAAATACATGATTGAAAAACATAATCTCACTCTCTTTGAAATTGCAAGGCTTAAAGAGGGCGCAAACGTCGAAAGAGAAGACGGTGAGATTTTGAAGAGCGAGGAACTGACATATATCCCGTTTGTTCCAAGATCATTTGCATACTGCAGCGATACATCTCCTTTTCCCGAGCTTTCTGAGTATGTAAAGGGAGTTGATCTTCTTTATCATGAGGCAACATTTACAGAAGAGACAAAAGCTCTTGCAGAAACCACTATGCATTCAACTGCACTTCAGGCTGCAGAAACTGCTCTTAATGCGGATGCAAAAAAACTTGTACTCGGGCATTTCTCTTCACGTTACAGAGATGCCTCGGTTTTTCTGAATGAGGCACAAGCCATCTTCCGGGAAACCTACCTTGCCCAGGAGGGAAGAGAATTTGAGATTCCTGTTTCGCTTAATTCGGGGCACAATTCTTGACTATAATTGCTATAAAACATGAGATTTAAAAATTACTTATTGCCGCTTCTTGTTCTGATGCTTCTCTTTTCTGTTAAGATGTCAGCTCAAAAAGAGATAGAGCTGAATAACCAGCTTAATAAATTCGGTCAGACTATTTTCTATATAAACCAATACTATCTGGATACCGTAAATAATGAAAAACTTATTGAAAAGGCAATTATTTCGGCTCTTGGACAACTGGACCCGCACTCGTCCTATATTTCTGCCAGTGATGTAAAGTCAATGAATGAACCGCTTGAAGGCAATTTCGAAGGCGTTGGGATTGAATTCTCACTCGTACGCGATACGCTCACAGTTGTCAACCCAATTTCCGGAGGGCCATGTGAAAGGGTGGGAGTTCGTGCAGGAGACAAAATTGTTGCGGTGAACGGAGAAAAAATTGCGTCTGTAGGTATTACTAACGAAAAGGTTTTTAAATACCTGAGAGGAGAAAAAGGTACAAAAGTTATTTTAAGCATAGTAAGAAAGGGTTTTGGCAACGAATTTACTTTTGAAGTTGTCAGGGATAAAATCCCAATTACCAGTATGGATGCAGCTTATGAAGTTGAACCCGGGATACTGTATATAAAACTTAGCCGCTTTGCTGCAAATTCAAATATAGAGATAGAAAACGCAATAGCAGGTCTAAAGATAAAAGAGATTAAAGGCGTTATTCTGGACCTCAGAGGCAATTCGGGAGGGTACCTTGGAACAGCGATGGAAATTGCCAATATGTTTCTGGAGAATGGCCAGACAATAGTTTATACAGAGGGCAGGAAAATGCCGAAAATGGAAGAGCATTCCAATGGAAAGGGATTTTTCAGAAAGGGTCCGCTTGCTGTTTTAATAGACGAAGGTTCGGCATCTGCCAGTGAAATTGTGGCAGGAGCAATTCAGGACTGGGATCGCGGATATATTCTCGGAAGAAGGTCTTTTGGAAAAGGTCTGGTGCAACAGATGCTGCCTCTTCCGGACGGTTCTCAGCTCCGTCTCACTATCGCCAGATACCATACACCATCCGGCAGAGTTATTCAATCTCCCTATCAACCCGGAGATGCCGACAAATACTATAAGGCTATTTACGAAAGATACTCTAAAGGCGAATATTTCAGTCGTGACAGCATACATTTTCCCGATTCTCTCAAGTATAAAACGATGATTAAGGGAAGAACCGTGTACGGCGGAGGCGGAATTATGCCAGATTTCTTTATTCCTGCGGATACTACAAAATATACCAACTATTATGGAAGCCTGCTAAGAAGAGGCATATTACTTGACTATATGAACGACCTGTCCGACTCTCAAAGGTTGCAGTGGCAAAAAACATATACATCATTTGAGAAGTTCGACAAGGAATTTGTTGCAGACAGTAAAATGACCGATGGGCTGATAAAGTTTGCAGAGGGTAGGGGCGTTCCTTTTAAACAGAATGAATTTGAAATTTCCAAAAATGAAATTTCACTTTTCATGAAGGCACTTGCTGCAAGGAGAGTATTCGGCCCAAATGCCTATTTCATGGTAATAAACAAGGGCGACGACCCTGTGTTTCAAAAAGCGTTAAAAATAATTACGGGAAAAGAAATTCCTGAAGCCGGATTACAACTTTAATTTGCTTATAGCTTTCTGGTAAGCTCTTGCATTTTTGTGGTGTTCAGCAAGTGTGGCTGCAAATGTATGTGACCCGTCAAGCTCCGGTTTTGCGCAAAAGTAGAGAAAATTGTGATTCTCGTAATCTAAAACCCCGTCAATAGCAGGTACAGGAGGAATTGTAATGGGGCCCGGGGGCAATCCTCGGTATTTATATGTATTGTAAGGAGAATCAATCTTAAGGTGCTTAAAAAGGATTCTTTTTATTGAAGGGTCATTTACTGCGAATTTTATTGTAGGATCTGCCTGAAGGGCAACTCCGCTTTTAAGTCTGTTTAAATATACTCCGGCAATTATAGGATATTCCTTTTTAAGATTGCTCTCTTCGGAAACAATTGATGCCAGAGTTATAACCTCCTCCGGAGTTAGTCCTGCCGATTTGGCTTTTGCCATCCTGCTTGTGTTCCAGAACTTGTCGTACTCTTTTTTGAATCTGAGTGCAAGTTCACGGGGTGATACTGTCCAGTAGAATTCGTAGGTATTTGGGAGGAACATTGCGATAAAGGTCTCGGGGCGAAACCCAAGAGAGTCTGCAAATTCTTTGTTGTTAAGCATTTCGGCCATAGAGGCAGAGTCACACTCAATTTTGCGGGCGAGTACAGATGCCAGCTTTTCTTTAGTCCGGATGTTGCCGGAAATAGTGATATTAAGAGGTGTCTGCCATCCGTATTTTATAGCTCTCACCAGCTCTCTGTTTCCCATACCGGGTTTGATGCGGTATCTGCCGGGTTTAAACGATTCCTTCAAATCCTCAAAGCGGGCAACTTTCTTGAATTTGCCCATGTTTTTTATAACCTTCATTGAGTTGAGACTGTCAATAACACTATTGTAATCAGAACCATGCGGGATAAGCAGAAAAGCCTCTTTCCCGGTGGTATTCGGCTTAAACAGTACAGAATATCCATAGTAAGCAGTAACTGAAATAATGAGTATTATTATAAACGCAGTGCCCGATATAATCCGCTTCATATTATCGAAGTATTATTATTTGACCGGCCTCTGGTTCTGAGCCGGATTTCATATTGTTCATTTTATACAGATACTTGAGTTGTATGGCATATCTCTGTGAAAGTTCATACATGGTATCACCGGCATCGGTAATATGTTTTTCGAGGAGAGGTTCTGCTTTCTTCTTCTTTTTCTCAACATAAATTATTGTTCCTTCTTCAATTGGCTGTTCATTTTTAAGGTCGTTAAACCTGAGAAGCTCCCGGGTAAAGAGTTTATAATCGCGTGCAAGAGAAGAGTATGTGTCATTTTTGCTTCCAACAATGTATGCTACCCCATTTTTTTTCAATAATTCCCTGTCAAGGGTAAATTTGTATAATTCGCTGCTTACTATTGGGTTTGCCTCTTTTGGAGCTTCAATTTCAATCGGACTTGGAGGTATATTTAATGCAAGATTGTCATATTGGGAAAGATTATATTCCTCAATTATCTTTATGAGCATTTGAGGATAGTTTGGATTTGTAGCATAACCTGCCTTTTTAAGACCGTGTGCCCACCCCTTGTAGTCATTAATATTCAGCTCAAATAAAAAACGATACCTGTCTCTGAATCTCAGAAAATCCGAGTGATCTTTAAATGACTCTTCGTCATCGCTGTATTTTCTGAAACATTCACCGCTGGCATCGTCGTCATGATAAATTTTTGGCCCTTCCCAGTTGTGGCATTTTATTCCGAAGTGGTTTCTTCCTTCAGTTGCCAGACGGGAGTTCCCGTCTCCTGACTCAAGACATGCCTGAGCAAGAATAATGCTTGCAGGGATGCCGCTTGCCTGCATTTGTTTAACTGCCAGTCCCTTGTATTTTTCAATGTACTCCGGCCTCGACATTTTTTGCCCGATAGCCATTGAGCCTGTGAAAAAGAGGAATATAAGGGCAAATGTATACTTTAGTAAAATATTCATATCAGAAGTATCTCAGTCGGGCAAAATTACTAAATTTGTGATAAACTCAATTAAAAAACTATGTGCCAAAAGAGTATAAGTATATCCTATAAAGAGTACTTCAGGAATGAGGGGCTGGAATTAAAAGACAAAGAGCTGCTTGACAGAGCAAAAATAGCTTCGGAAGGAGCATATGCACCATATTCAAATTTTAATGTTGGTGCCGCAGTGAGACTATCCAACGGAGAGATAATTGCAGCGAGCAATCAGGAAAATGCAGCTTATCCGTCGGGATTATGTGCCGAAAGGGTTGCTATTTTTTACGCCCATGCAAAATTTCCCGATGCATCTGTTGAATCAATTGCAGTAACGGCATCGGTAGGCGGTCATATCTGTGAAACACCCACTTATCCTTGCGGAGCCTGCAGGCAGGTCCTTGCAGAGTCCGAAATGAGATCGGGCAGTCCCATACGGGTTATTGTTGGTGGTGAGAAGTTTACGCAGGTTATGGATAGCATATCGGCATTGCTTCCTTTTACATTCGACAATTTACCTAAGAGATAAATTTTCTGAATATTTAAAATTGTATTATCTTTGTGCGGGGTAAGTCATATACGACCAGCTCCCACTGAACTCCCCCAGGATCGGAAGGTAGCAAGGGTAGGTGGTTGTAGCGGTGCGATATATTAAGCTTACCCTTTTTTCTATATATATAGTCCAGGAGTAATGAAAATTGCAGTAGGTTTATCGGGAGGGGTTGATTCGAGTGTTGCCGCCCTGCTCTTAAAGCAGGCAGGATATGATGTAATCGCAATGTTTATGCAAAACTGGCACGATACCACGGGCACTCTTCATGGAGACTGCGGTTGGAAAGACGACAGGACAATTGCCGAACTTGTGGCAAAAAAACTGGACATTCCCTTTTATTTTGTCGATTTAAGTGAAACCTACAGTCAGCGGGTTGTGGATTATATGTTTGAGGAATACAAACATGGAAGGACCCCAAATCCGGATGTATTATGCAACAGAGAGATAAAATTTGATGCATTTCTTAAAAAAGCGCTTGAACTTGGAGCCGACTTTGTTGCAACAGGACACTATTGCCGCAAAGAGAGTTTTACAGACAATGAAGGGAAAGAGATATTCCGCATACTTGCAGGAAGCGACCCAAACAAAGACCAAAGCTATTTTCTTTGTCAGCTCACACAGGAGCAGCTGTCGAAGTCTATGTTTCCTATAGGGCACCTGCTTAAACCTGATGTGCGGAAACTGGCGGCAGAGGCCGGGCTTCCTTCTGCAGAAAAAAAGGATTCTCAGGGAATATGTTTTGTGGGAAAAATTGATTTACCGGTTTTTCTCCAACAAAAACTTGAAGCAAAAGATGGCGATGTTGTAGAG
>Ga0116171_10001332_pt1 | contig 24630 bp, 23 predicted proteins | sample AD_JPNHW2_MetaG_FD_89798 | JGI IMG/M metagenome (GOLD analysis project Ga0116171, IMG submission 89798) | Active sludge microbial communities of municipal wastewater-treating anaerobic digesters from Japan - AD_JPNHW2_MetaG | ecosystem: Engineered > Bioreactor > Anaerobic > Digestate | place...
CTGTTGAGCTCGGTTGGGCTAGCTGCTTGGCATGCGGTCAAGGACCCAACGAGCAGGATAAATAGAAACATGGCTATCTTACGCATTAAGTTCTCCTCTATGGACTTAGGAATCAAACAATGAATGGATTCTATCAAAGAGAAAGGGAACTTATCTTAAATTTTACAAGATTTGCTAGAATGTGGTGTTTCTTACTGGCTTTTATCTTATTTTCTTACGTGGAGCTTTGCAGCTCTGTTCCAAGGCTTGGTAAAGCGCCGACTCTTGCACGGCAAAGATGTTCCCCCAGGCCCGCGCGCTCTTCAGCCGGCATGGATACTCGGCAAAGCGCCGCCAGCTGTGTTGAACGCCATATTTCTCGATCGGGTACCATTCCGAGATCAGCAGGCTATAGCCTTTTGCGGCCAGGAACTGCGCCAAGGCTTGTCGGGTTGCGCTGCCGCTCCACCCAACCTACGACCTTCGCTGCGCTCAGGAGGACAAGAAGTGTTCAGATGAACAAGCGGGCGGGAGCAATTACCCGAACAAGCTCTCATATGCAACCTTGGAGAAAACCTCCAGCTTACCTGCGATGGTCGCGTCCAATACCTGCCGGCCGTCCGCCTCGTAAGCCTTGCGCGCCATGCGGTAAGCCAGCTCCGAGGTCTCCAGGTCGGGCAGCTGCCAACGGAAGCCTTTGCCGAAGTAGGCGCTGGAAAAGTGGTTGGGGTCGTCTCCCTCGGACTGCACTGTAGTGTTGGGCCTGCCCTGGGTCGCAAAGCTGTGGTCCACGCCGACCAGAATGACCGTGCTGAAGCCCATGAAATACGCCAACTGCAGGGCAACGTTCGTGACGGTGGCGCCTTCCCACACCCGCCCCCGCACGTCGCGCGCGAATTTTGGCGTGGTGTAACTGGTGTAGAGGTAGTGGGTGTGCGCATCCATGCCCACCCAGCGGTGCGAGCGCCAGGCAAAAAATTTGGGCATCTCCAGCGCGCGGAATTCCGGCGCGGATTGCTCGATGACCAGGTCATTGATGGATACCAGGCAGGAAGGCGTAAAGTTCAGCTCTTCCGCCGCCAGAAAGATGCGGTTGAAGCCAAAACTGAACTCGTTCCTGAGCAGCGAGAGGTCGGTGCGCTTCAGGCTGGGTCCGTTGCCAATCAAAAAACAGCGTTCGCCTTTGTGCGCGTCCCTTAGCAAGCTCAGCCTGCGAATGGATTCCCGCCGCCAGGGGTGCAAATACGCCGCGGGAAGTTCGGGCAGCCTGCGCGCGCCGTCATAGAGTCGGCGGGCGGTCTCCATCAAGGGCGGTGGAAGGTTCAAATCTGTTTTTTCGGGCATGCGCTCACTCCGTGCTCAGGCGTGCAGAGGCACCACCATCCACCACCACTGACTGACCAGTCATATAACTGGATTGCGTGTTATCAGCCAAGAAGTAAATCACGCTGGCAATCTCGTGTGGCTGGCCGATGCGGCCATTAACGGTTTTGCGCGCCAGCTCCGCTTTCTGTTGCTCGATGCTGCCCTGGGTTAAGTGCCCGCGGTTGAAGCCCGCCGCGAGCATGGGGGTATCCACCGCGCCCGGCAGAATAGCGTTCACGCGAATATTAGCTGGGGCAAACTCGATCGCCATGGCCCGTGTGAGCGCGACCAATCCGCCTTTGCTAGCAGCATAAGCGGCAATGTTGGGTGAAGTTGCCACGGCGTGCACCGAAGCCACGTTGACGATGGCGCCGCCGCCCTCAGCAGCCAGCAGCGCAAAGCCATAGCGCGCGCCGAAGAAAGCTGAGCGTAAGTTGACGGCGATCACCTGGTCCCACTCTTCAACCGAAGTCTGGCTAATCGGCTTGGTGACCTGAAAGGCAGCGTTATTGACCAAAGCATCCAGCTTGGGGGTAAATTCGGCGGCCTCACGGTAAACCCGCTCCACCTCTTGCGGCAGCGCGAGATCGGCCTGGATGAACAAGCCGTCGGCTGGAAAGCGAGCATATACCGGCTTGCGGTCCACGCCGATGACGCGCCAACCCCGCGCGAAGAAATGGTTCACGGCAGCTTGCCCGACCCCACCGGCAGCGCCGGTTATCAAAACAACGCGTTGTGACTGTTCGGTCATGCTATTTTTCCTTTCAGGCTTGCTTTTCCAAGGCCTTGATGCTGGCGATATCCCCGACAGGAAGGTCCAGACCCAGCGCCAGGTTGCGGATGCTGTTCCAGTGCACGCGTTCCCAATAAAACGGGCTGGAGTTGGAATTGTGCGGGGCCAGCAAGACGTTCTTCATCGTCAGGAGCGGGCTGTCTGCGGGCAAGGGTTCCACCTCAAAGACATCCAGCGCCGCGCCAGCCAGCCGCCCTGCTTGCAGCGCGCGCACCAGAGCGGGTTCTTCCACCACAGGTCCGCGCGAAGTGTTAATCAGCAGCGCCCCAGGCTTGACGAGGCTCAAGGTTTGCGCGTTGATGAGATGGTACGACGAAGGGGTGAGCGAGCAGTTCAGACTGATGAAGTCCGCCCGTTCCAGCAGTTCGCGCAAAGGCACGGCTTCCACGCTGTTTTCCAGTAGAAAGTCCGGGGCAATTTCAATGATATCGTTGCCAAGCAATTTCATCCCAAACGCGCGGGCACGGCGCAGGACGGCCTTGCCCACGTTGCCCACGCCAACCACGCCCAGGGTTTTCTCGCTGAGCGTGTAGCCGGGTATTTTCTGCCATTCGCCGGCTTTCATCGCGCTGTCCATGGCGCTGAAGTGCCGCGCGAAGTTGAGCATATACCCAAGCACGCTCTCCGCGACGGGGACGGTGAAGGCATTGGGCGTATTGCGCACGCTCACACCGAATTCCGCCGCGGCTTCCTGGTCGATGGAATCGATACCGGTGCCCCACTTGGAAATGACTTTCAGGCGCGGCAGGCAGGCCTGTATCACGCGGCGGGTATAGCGATCGTCCCCACAGATAGTACCGTCAAACCGGCCGGCATACGCCAGAAGTTCTTCCTCAGAAAGACGCTCATGCACCTCGGGGAGTAGCACACGCATGCCCAATTGTTCCAGCACCGGCGTGAAGCGCGGCAGGAAGGGCAGCATATACGGGGCGGAAATCAGGACGTCTTTCATTTTGCTTCCTTTCGCGCGCGGAGCAATCCCTCCGCGATGGTGAAATCGATTTCTTCGTCGATATCCCAGGCTTCTTCGGCCGCGATTTCGAACATCAGCGGGCGTTCACCCAGACGGTTGCGCCTTTGCGCCAAAGTTTCGCGCGTGAACAGGTAGATGCAGGAGTTTTCCTCATATACAGGCGGCAGGTCCTGGGTGCGCAGCAGCACAGCCGGGTTGTGGTTAATCGCCCTGCCAAGCTCGTCCCACAGGCGAGTCTGCAAGCGCGTCACGCCAAAGAGCGAGTCGTACGCCGGGTAGACCTCCCGGAGGGCGCGAATAGCCGCGGAAACAGTCTGCGTGCGCAGCAGCGGGTTGGTGCTGTGGGTCTGCAAGTACAGGTCGGCGGGGACCTGGGCGGTGTCGTGCAGCAAGATTTCATTCGTGGGGATGGTATCCGCGCGCAAATGCTCGGGACGCAGCAAGGCCGCCACCGTAGGGAAGTCTTTTGCCAGGCCGTCCAGAATCACCGGGCTGTCCGTGTCCACCACCACCTGCGAAATCTCCGGGCAAGCCAGCAGCGTTTCCAGGATGTGATGGTAGAGCGGTTTGCCCGCAATTGGGCGGTAGTTCTTGCCGGGCACGCGCACGGAGGCATGCCGCATGGGCACCAGCGCAACAATTTTTTCCAGGCTCATCTACTCCTCCTTCAACAGGAAATCACCGCCTGCGAACAATCCCTCGGAAATAGCACGCAGCGTCGGGGAGTTCTCTGGCAGCAGGGCGCGCGGTTCAAAGTCTTTCAGGCGCACATAACCCGCCCAAACCTGGTCTTCTTCCAGGAAAGCATCGAAGGGCAGGGACGAACGGTAAAGCTGGTAGTACAGGAAGCGGCGGGCGTTTTGGCGGTAGCGTTCGGGGGCGCGCGCCTCCGGCGCAAGCAGCAGCGCATCAAGCTCGCGCTGGTATTCCTGCCGGCTGGCAGGAAAGCGCACGGTATCCGCCTGACTGTAGCGCGAACGTCCGGCAGCCAGCACCAGCGCACCAAGAATGGACGCTTCCAAACCGATGGTCGAGTTGTAAATCATGACGAACTTGGCCATGCGAATCAAATCGTAGGAGCTGATGTAGGTCTCCGGCCGGATGAAGCGGACGTTCGGGAGCTGCTCCACCTGCCGGCGTTCCGCCCACTCCGCCACCGATTCCTCGCTGGCTTTGCCTTTGCGGGCTTCGTCCGGGTGCGCGCGGATGACAAAGAGCGTATCCGGGTGCGCCCGGGCTGTTTCCAGTACTTCGTCCAGCCAGGTGAACATGTCCTCGTAGAGAACGTTGGCGTGCGGCTGACTGGTATCAAAAATGACATTGGTAAAAACCGGCACTATCTGCCTGAAGCCTTTGGCAAGCGTCAGGAACTCCGGGTCCAGCGCGCTCATCTCCGGCCAAAAACGGACGCCGGCCATGATGAAGTTGCCTTGAAAGCGGTTCTGCAGGTAAGCATCCAGACGAGCGTTTTGGTCCGCGTCAAGCTCAAAATCTTCCGGGAGCGCCAGCGGGTAAGCCGTGGCATCACCCGGGGTGAAAAATGCGCTCATGGGGCGCAGCCCGACCTCGTGCGAGTAGACCGGCAGCCCCTTCTGGCGCGCGACCCAGCGCGCGGACGCCTCCGGGTACTGCATCCCGTTGAAAACAACTACAGCGGCCGGCCGCACCTCGTCCAGCAGTTTGTGGAATTGCGCGCCCACCGACCAGGCAGAGCGGATGTATTCCCGCAGGATGCGCAGCGTGGTGGGGTCTTCGTGCAGGTGGTGCCGGCGCAATATCCAGCGCGCGCTGGGCAAAACCAACTCCCCAAGGGGCATGCCCTGCCAGGTAAAGGCGCTCAGGCCTGCCAGGTCCAGGCTCTCCAGCGCAGCGTCCAGGGCGGCATCAGGCTGAAACTCAAACACGACATTTTCGCCGCCGTGGTAGAGCACGCGCGACTGGCGCATGCACACCGCGCAGGGCGGGGCTTTGGGGGGCTCGCGTCGGTCGGTGCCCAAAACGCATTGGGTCATACCGCGCTTACAGACGAAATTGACCACCGGAACACCCTGCAAACGCAGGGACCAGCCCTCCAGCATGCCAAAGGCGGCGTTCAGGCTCACCCCGGAAAGGCGCGTGCTGGCGTTAAAGAAAACTACAGGCGCCTTTGTTGGCTGCGGGGCGCGCGCCGCCACCAGCTCAGCTATACTGCGAGTGCGCTGGTCACTAATCTGGTGCGCGCGGGATATTGCCAGACGTCTGCGCGCGCGTTCAACAAGCGTATTGGCTGCCATACCTACTGACTGAAGCGTCTCAGTTTGCTCAGGGACGACTTTTCGCTTTCATAGACCTGCTTGACCCCGTCCCCCAGCGCCTGTTCGGTAACGCGGATATACTTCACCAGGCGTTCAATGCCTTGCGGTTCCACGGATGCCGATTGGTCGCTGCCCCACATGGCGCGGTCCAGCGTGATGTGGCGTTCCACCAGGCAGGCGCCCAGAGCCACCGCCACAGCAGAAGGCACCAGGCCTACCTCGTGCCCGGAATAGCCAATCGGGCAGCGGAACATTTCGCGCAGGGTCTGAATCATACGCAAATTGAGTTCATCCGGAGGGCAGGGGTAGCTGCTGGTGGTGTGGCAGAGGATCAGGTTTTCCTCGCCAACCAACGCGACCGATGCTTTAATCTCTTCCAGGGTGGACATACCGGTGGAAAGGATTAGCGGACGTCCGGTTTTGCGGTAGGCACGCAGCAGGGCGTGGTCGGTGAGCAAAGCGGACGGGATTTTATGCGCGGGCGGGTTGAACTGTTCCATGAACTCCACCGAAGGGATATCCCAGGAAGAAGCCAGCCAGGCGATGCCCAGCTCTTTGCAGTAGCGGTCGATTTCCTCATAGTCTTCCTGCCCAAACTCCACCTTGTAGCGGTATTCCAGGTAGGGGATATAGCCCCAGGGGGTCTCACGCATCTGGCTGCGCTGGTGTTCCGGTACGCACAATTCGGGGGTGCGCTTCTGGAATTTCACCGCGTCCACGCCGGCCTGATGCGCGGCAAAAATCATCTGCTTGGCAAACTCCAGGCTGCCGTTATGGTTAATTCCGATTTCCGCAATGATAAATGCCGGATGTCCGTCCCCGACCTTGCGGTTTCCAATTGTCACTTCGCGGTTCATAGTGTCTCCAGGTTTGTTTTGTGTGTTTCCAAAAGCAGGCGTTCGCAGATTTCGCGCACTGCGCCGCGCCCGCCCCGATGTTTAAGGATTAAATCCGCCCGCCGTAATACGTCCGGGTGCGCGTCGGCAGGGGCAGCAAAATAGCCGACCTGGGGTAAAACTGGCAGGTCAGGCAGATCGTTGCCCAGATAGAGGATTTCCGCAGGGTTCCATCCGCGCGCCTGAATGAGCGCTTTCAGCGCCTGGTCTTTTTGCCGGACGCCCTGATAAACTTCCAGCTTGAGCTTTCGGCAGCGCGCGCTGACCACCGGGTTTTCCTCGCGGGAAAGCACCGCCGCCTGAATATCCGTTTTTTCGCGCAGCAGGCTCAAGCCAAAGCCGTCCGAGCGGCTGCAGCGCAGCGATTCGCGCCCGTCCTGGTCGGTGAGCACCAAATCGTCGCTCAAGACCCCGTCGAAGTCCATCAGCAGCAGGCGTACGCGGGCTGGAAACGCGCGCCGGCTGACCAGAGGGTCGACCGCCTGGATGTGTGGGTCCTGCAGCAGGCGTTCGTAACGCTCCCAATCCGCGGGCGTATCAATATCCACAGTGTAGCGCGGGTCAATCATCAGCGGCCAAATTTCATCACCGGTGAGCGAACCTTTTTCCAAAATCGTGCTGACCTGGATGGCGTCGATGTGTCCGGTCTGCCAGTAGGTTTTTGGCAGGCTCTGGCGCGGGGCGTTGTACGGCTCGGCAAGGCCTTCCACCTGCAGCAGCGGCAGCATGCGCCCGCTTTCGGCGTCTATCTTCCACATTTTATAAGGGTTCTGCCCGGAAGGCACCACCCCACGCACGCAGTCCGCGTCGGGATGCGCGAGCAGCAGCCTGACCGCATCGTCGACCAGATGAAGGGGGCGCACCGGTGAGGTCGGGCGCAGCTGCACGACCACCTCGGGGCGGTAATCCTCGTGCGCGGCCAGCCAGTCCAGGGCTTGCCGGAAAACGGGGTAATCGGCGGTATCGTCCTGCGCCAATTCCGCCGGGCGCAAGAAGGGCGTTTCCGCGCCCCACTCCCGCGCCACCGCCGCGATTTCTTCGTCATCCGTCGAGACAATCACACGCGTAACCGTCTCGGCGCGCAGAGCGGCGGCAATGCTCCAGGCAATCAGGGGAGCGCCGGCAAATTCGCGGATGTTTTTGCGCGGAATGCCCTTGGAACCCCCGCGAGCCGGGATCAGCGCCAGCACTTCGGGCTGCTTTACCATGCCGTCCAGCCCCCATCGACCACCAGGTTGCTGCCGGTCATGTAGGATGACGCGTCTGATGCCAGGAAGAGCATTGCCGCGCTCATCTCGTCCAGGTTCGCCATACGCCCCAGGATGGTTTTGGCGGAATAGGATTGGGTGAAGTGCTCGTCATGCCCGTTGTACACGCCGCCGGGGGTAAGCGCGTTCACACGGATGTTCTTGCCGGCGTAATACGCCGCCAGGTAGCGCGTAAAACCCAGCACCCCGGCCTTGGTAACGGAGTAATAGACCGGTTTGAAAGAACGGCTGCCATCCGGGCGCTCATAGATGCGCTGGTCCGGTCCGTTCAGGCCGTAGGTCGAACAGATATTCACAATCACGCCGGCCCCCTGCGCGAGCATCGGCGCTACGGCCGCCTGGGATGCCAGAAACATGCCGGTCAGGTTCACGTCCAACGCTTTGCGCCAGTTTTCGAGGGAATAGCTTTCGAAGGCGTTGGCGGCCTGCTGGCTCTGGTGCTGCGGGTCGAATTTCGGGTCCATGGCCGCGCTGTTAATCAGCACATCCAGGCGACCAAAACGCTCCAGGGTCTTTGCCACCATCGCCTGGGTGGAGTCCGGGTCGATCACATCCACGCGCAGGGCTTCCGCGCTCAGACCCAGAGAGCGGATATGCTGCGCCTGCCCCTGCGCCAGGTTTTCCGCCAGGTCTGCCAGCATCACGCTCGCGCCGGCCTGTGCCAGCGCCAGCGAGAACTGCCTGCCCAGCAGGCCTCCCGCGCCGGTCACCAGCACGGCCCGCCCGCTCATGTCGAATTTATTCAGGACGTTTTGTTCCATTTTTTTGTTTTTTCCTGTGAAATTCCGTTTAGATTTTACCACCAGGGCGCCTTCCGCCCTCACTCCAGGCTGACGCGCCGGCCTTCCAGCGCGTGGGACTGGCGGACCGCTTCCACAATCTGCTGGACGCGGATGCCGTCCTCCAACGAACAATATTCGAATTTTTCGCCGCGGCACAGACGGATAAAATCCGCCATCTCCGCCAGGAACATATCGTTGCGTTCAAAACCCTCCGGCGGGATAATCTGCCGGTTACTCTCTCCGTCCGCTGCCAACAGGCGCGCGCTGCCGTCGGCGTTATCCCATAGGATTCTGCCGCGTTCACAGGTCAATTCCAGAGTATGGCTGGCCGGCTGTTGATAGTAATCCAGATGGACGGACACACGCGCGCCGTTGGCAAACTCCAGCAGCGCTTCGGAGTTATCCTCCACGTCCAGCTCCAGGTCGCTCAGCTTGCTTGTTTCCGCGCGCACCGAAACGACTTCCCCCAGCATCCAGCGCAGATAGTCAAAAGGGTGTGAGAGCGTATTCGTCACGCCGCCGCCCAAGTCCGCGCGGGCGGCGTATGACACCCGGTAGTCCTCCCAGGGGTGCCAGCCGGGCAGATACTCCCCCCAGCGGGCGCAGCCCGAAAGCGTCCATCCCAGGCTGCCTTCGGTCAGGATTTGTCTGAGCTCTCCCAAAACCGGGTGGTAGCGGAAATGGAAACCGACCATGGCGCGGGTGTGCTTGAGCGTCAGAACCTCCTTCAATTCGTCCAGGCCTTCTGTAGTGTGCGAGACGGGCTTTTCAATCAGCAGGTTCGCGCCAGCCTGAGCGGCAGGCAGCGCCGCCCTTAGGTGCGCGGAGGTCGGGTTGGCGATGATGACGCCTTGCGGTTTTTCTGCCAGCGCTTCAGCCAAATCCGTGAAAGCCGGCAGGCCGTCCAGCTCTTCATCCGGCAGTGTGGCGCGGTGCGTGCGGTAAAGCAGGATATCCTGCTGCCCGAGCGCGCACAGGTTGCGCAGGTGCCGCCTGCCGATGGAACCTAAACCTACGATGAGAAAACGCATCATTCCCTCCCGTTCTGGTGCAGAAGCCCGTAAAGCCAGTTAATTAAGCCTTGAATACCGTTGCGCACGCGCCGATTGGCCGCCAAACGCGTCAGCAAACCGGAGCGCGGCCTGGGGCTGGCAGCAGCCTGGGCACGGATGCCGTCCTGTGCCGCCAGGGCAGCGACCTCTTCATCCAGGGCGTTTCCCAGCAGGCGCATGGTCTGCGTGTAGGTGGTCAGGCGCAAGTAGCCTTTGGCGTCCATGCGGTCGTCCATTTCAACCATTCTGCCCATCAGTTGGTCGCTCCAGCCGTCCGCGAGCATTTCTTCCAGGACTTCCAGCAGCACCTTTTTGGGCGTGAGCACCTCAAAGTGGTGCGCGCTGACCCAGGCTTTGAGCCCGTGATAGGACACAACCACGTCCTCCACGCCGGCAACTTCGCTTTGGTAGCGCGCTTCTGTGCGCCCGGAGTTATCCATGTACTCTTCTTCCCACTTGCGCGGCATCAACAAGCCGCGTTCCACCGCCTCGGCGGAGTTTTCCGCCCAGGCAAGCGTGCTGTCGGAGCTCATCACCACGCGTTGGCGGATGTAGAAGCCGGTCACCGCGCCGACGTTCGGAAAGGTATCCAAAACCTCAAGGTGCGCCGGCAGCCAACCCTTCAGATGGTAGACGTCGTCGTCGCTGTAGGCAATCACGCTGCCGGATGCCAGCCGGGCGATGCGGTAGAGCGCGTTCAGCTTGCCGATATTCTGCGCGGAAAGCACCAGGCGGTCGATTTTCCCTTGCGCGAACAGCTCCTGCAGGGTAGAAACCATTTCCGGGCAGCTGCCGTTATCAAAGACCAGCAGTTCGTAAGGCTCCTCGGTATTGGCAAGGATACTCTCGAGCGTCAGGCGGGTGACGTCCATGCGATGCTGGAAGTAACCGGCCTGATGCGGCGCGTACACAAGCACCGCCACGGTCACGCGCGGCGGGCTGAAGCTGACTGTCTGGCTGCGGGAGGGGTTAACGCCGATTCTGGGCATAGCTTAAGCTTCCTTGCTGGCTTTCTGAAACGCGCGGTTTTTCCAAAACTCGCCCCAGGCGCGTTTGGGATGGAACAGGGTGAAGAGGATTTGCGTAAGGGCATAATTGTGCCACTTGAGCAGCGGATAATGCTGCACCTCCCGCCAGAATTTTTTCCAGCTGAGTGGGAAAGCGCTGATTTTGCCGCCGCGCAGCTGATGCGAGGCATCGTCCAGCATAAAAATCGTGCGCCAGCCGCCAGCAAGGCGCACATTTTCACCGGTTTCCGGCAGGCGGTAGTGCCGCTGACCGTCCGGCAGGTGGCTGTAATCGTGGTCCTGATGGATAATCTGCAGGTCGGCGCTGGCGTCCACCACCGGCCAGCGTTGCGCGCGGGCCTGGTAAATCATCCAGTTGTCCCAGCCGGCGCGCCCGACGGTGAAGTCGGGAACCTGCTTGAAACACGCGCGCGGGAAGATGAAGTAATCGCTGCCCGTGCGGGCGTGCAGGCGCCCCCCGGCGTTCAATTTCTGTCTGAGCGCGGACTGCCCCTCCGGGTCAAAACGCAAGGTCTCTTCGACGCGCAAATCCCAGCGGCGCCCGACCAAGAGGAAGCGCTCGAAAACGTCCCCCACTTGCCGGGTGCAGTCGAGGAAGTCCGGGAAGAGCAGAATATCGGCGTTCACGTACGCCAGGAACGGGCTGTCGTTCAGGCTTCTGCCCAGCGCGAAGATGGAACTGATCAAGGGCGTGCCCAGGGCGTTGGTGGCCACCTGCGGCAGATGCGTGCAGCCGAATTCGGCGGCGGCCTCCGCGATGCCGGGCTCATCCCCGACCAGGGCTGCAGACACCTCCGGGCCAAGCGCCCGCCAGGATGCCAGCGCGTTGCGCTGAATAAGCGCGATGTGCGGATTGGTAAAGGGTTTGGGCGCGCTGAAAAGCGTGATTAGCGGCATCGCTCATCCTTCCAGGGGCAGCCAGGCCCGGCGCGGCAGCAGCCGCGAGAGTACGCGCCGCCGCAGCATGGCAAGTTTCCGGCGGACGGGCACACAGCGTTCCACCCGGGTTTCAGCCAGCTCGGGCGGGTTCTCAAGCGGTACGGCCAGCACATTCAGAAAGAGCGGGAAGAGCTTCGAGCGCGGGTAGCCGTGCTTACGCAGGCTCACCACCCGATAGCCGGCTTTGCGCAGCATTTCCTTCAGGCTGGCGGGGGTAAAGCAGCTGAGATGCGCTAATTCGTAGCTGTTGTGCGCGTAAAAGTTCGGCACCTCCAGCAGCAGCCAACCCGCGGGCGAAAGCAGCTTCTCACGGATTTGGCGCAAGCTGCCGAGCGGGTCGTCAAAATGTTCCAGCACGTGCATCAGGCTGACCAGGTCAAAGGGCAGCGGCTGGCTGGCAAGCAAACTCTCCAGCGAGGGGTACATGCGCAAACCCTCTGCTTCCGCCAGTGCGCGGTAGGCATTCCCGGGCTCCACGCCAACTGCTTCCGCCTGATAGGCCTCGCGCAGCGCCAGCAGCATGCGCCCGCTCGAAGCGCCGATATCCAGCACGCGCCCGAGGGTTTTCACCGGACACGAATGCAAGAAGCGCACCTGTTCCGCCGCGCGCAGGCTCTGCTGACGCAGGTCTTTGGGGGTCGGTTCCTCGCTTGCCTGGTATAGCTTGCGGTAAGTTTCCGCGTAGAAAGCAGGCTCAGCGGCTTTGCTGGCGGCAGCGTCCTGAAAGACGAAGCCGCAGGCTTTACAGAGGTAATAGGGCACGCTGAAGCCAAAGGAGCTGACCTTTTCGAGCACGCGCGCCTGCCTGGCCCCGCACAAAGGGCAGCGCGGTGAAGCATGGGCAAAGGCGCCCGCGTTGGAGGGCGCCTCAGGAGCAACAGGCGCTTCTGCCGCGTCCGCGGCGGGAGGGGAGGCTGGTTCCTGAAGCTTGTCGCCAGCGCGTTCGTCCACATCCAAAAAAGATTTGTGCTGTACGCCCGCCAGGCTGTGCTGCCACTGCGGGTTTTGCGCGCTCAAACGCAGTAAATCTTCCAGGCTGAAGTCATCCGAATTCCCAAAACCAGCGTAAATCGCACGGGCAACCTGCAGGTCTTCCTCGGTATCCACGGTAAAGCGCAGCTGCCCCATGTCCGGCGCGGTATCCACCAGGCGCACCCGAAAGCGCCCGGGGGTGTCGTACAGGTAGGGTAGAACGTGCTCGCGTTCAAAATTTTCCGCGGCGTGCTGCCAGGCTTGTTCCAGCGCGGCAAAACTGCACACCTCAGTATCCATCCCAATCGGGCTGGTGCGTTTTTGAGGAGGAGGCAGGCGGTTGGCGGCAAAGTCGCAGTCCCCTTCCAGAAACGCCGCGATAACGCGGTCAATCTCCTGCGGGTCGATCATCGGGCAGTCAGCGGTGATGCGCACGATAACATCCGCCTGGTACTGACGCGCGCATTGGTAGAAGCGGTCCAAAACGTCGTACTGGCTGCCGCGAAAGACGGGCGTGCCCTTTTGGACACAGAAAGCCTCGATCGGGTCGTCGGAACTATCCGAGGTGGTCGCTACCACCAGCCCGCTGATATGGCGCGCGCGGCTGACGCGGCTGATAACCCGCTCCAGCACCGGTTTCCCACCCAGGTCGCGCAGCACCTTACCGGGCAGGCGGCTGGAACTCATGCGCGCCTGGATTATCGCAAGGATTTTTGGTTCGGTCATATGCTCACCGCCTTTACGGCTGGGGCGTCTCCTGCAGCGGGGCAATCAGCATGGAGTTGACGCTGTATTCATAATAGACCTGCTGGGCAGCCAGGTTGGCGGGCGGGCTGATGAAAAGCACCACCCACAGCTGCCCCTGTTCCTTAAAGATGTAAGCCTGCCAGCCGGTATTCTCATGCGCGTAACTGAAGCGCGTGACGTCTCGCCCGTCTGTGGTGTACGAGCTGGTCTGCAGGGATTCCGCGTCCTTCCCTAAAAAGAGGCGCAGCGCCGTGCTGATCAGGCTGAGCGGGGTCTTTTCCAGGGATTCGTTCTTCACAATCAGGAGCTGCACCGGCGAAACCGCGGGCGCGCCTGCGTCGTACCCCCACCACGAGACGTTCCCCTCCAGGTTGTCCACCAGGGAGGAAAGCGGGGACGGACCATCGCCTATAAAGGAGCGGATGGCAGCCAGGATGCCGGGCATGTCTTCCTGAATGCTGCTGGCGACGTAAGTATTGGGCAGCAGGATTTGCATGCCTACGCCCTGGTACCAAATCATGCCGTAGTCCGGCGTCGGGGTTGGTTCGGGTTCGGAACGCGAGTTGAGCGGCAGGTTGCATGCGAGGGCAGCCGCCAGCAAACTAAGGGCGCAAACGAGGAGGAGGATGTTCTTTTTCATAGCTTTCTCGATTCTCCAAATGCGGCGGCCTCTTCGTAACAGGCGAGCAGTTTGCGCACGCCTTTGTTCCAGTCCGCCTTCAACACGGCGTCCTGCCGTGCCTGCAGTTTGTACGCGCGCCAATCCTGCTGCGCGGCTGCCAGGATTATGCGGGTGAGCGCTTCGGGGTCCCCGTCCGGGAAGACCCAGCCGTTCAGCCCATCCTGAATCCATTCCAGGTTGGCGGGAATGTCCGAAACAATCGAGGGCAAGCCGCAGGCCATGGCTTCCAACAGCGAAACGGACGAGCCGTCCACGTGGGAGGGGCTGACGTACAGGTCCGCGGCGCCGTACCAGCCGGGCAGCGCGGAGAGCTCCACGCGCCCGCCGAAATACACTGCATTTTCTGCGCCCCGCAGGAGTGCGCGGATTTTTGGACCCTGAGAGCCGTCGCCCAGCAAAATCAGGCGCAGCTGCGGGTTCTCTTTTACCGCCCGGGCAAAAGCGCGCGCCAATACGTCCACGCCGTAATTGGGCTCCCAGGAGCGCAGGCATAAGAGCACGGTTTTCTCCTCCCAGCCCTGCGCAGCGCGCCAGCTTTTGCCGGGCACCACGCTATTTTGAGGGGAGAAAAAGTCCAGGTCCACGCCCCACGGGAAGACGCAAATGCGCTCCCTTGGGAAGCCAAAAGCAGCAGCGCGGTCGGCGGTAGCCTGGCAGTCCAGCGTGAGGTAATCGGAGCGCTTCAGGGTGTAGCGTGTTTGCCAACGGCGCAGCGGCGATTGATAGGCGTCTTTCATCAGGTCAAAGCCCCAACTCATGGTCAGCAGCGGGTGGAAACCCGCGCGGGCAGCCAGAAACGCCAGGTCCTGGATGGGTCCGGCGTGTACCAGGTCCGGCCTCAGGTTCGTCAGCAGCCGCCGAAGTTGACGCAGCTGGCCGGGCAGATCGCTGAGCCTGAGAGCCCCGCTGAGGCCCTGCCAGGGTACCTCGGTCACGCCTTTGGGGGTGAGGGGTGTGCCGCCGAACAGGCGCAAGGCATACACTTCGTGAGAGCTCTGACCGAGGGCGGTCAGGAAGCGACGGTCGTGCGGGCTGTCGGAGCGGGTGCAGTACAAAACGCGCAAAGCTACGCTCTCCTCAACACACTCAAGCGCCGAGCATGGTCCAACGCAGCTCCTGGCCGGGTTCAATCGCCACCAGCGCGCGGGTGCCAAGCACAGCCTGGATGTCGTAAGGCATAATCGCGCCAGCCGGGGCGGGGCGCAAGACGTCAATCATCTCGCGTGTGAAACTTTCGCCTGCCTGGATGGCACGCGCCGCCCGCAGGCAGCGCCGCTGGATAACAACCGTTTCGCGCTCGTTATCCGCCACATGCTTATTGCCGCTGCCCAGGGCGCGTTCCAACTGGCGGGCGGCGGTCACCATCTCGGCCCAGGTGCGCGGGTTCATTGCGAAGGCATGGTCGGGGCCCTCCCGCAGGTTATCGTCCGTGAAGTGCTTCTCCACCACGCGCGCCCCCAAGGCAATCGCGCCCAAGACCGCCGCATGCCCGTGGGTATGGTCCGAAAGACCCAGGACCAGCTGCGGGTACATGGCATGGAAAGTCTTGAGTACGTTCAGGTTGATATTATCAAAGTTGCCGTCCGCGGCGGTATAGTTGGTGTTGCACTGCATCAACACTAAGCTGGGGTTGACCTCCAATATGGCGTCCACCGCGCGCTGCACGTCGCCGATATCCGAGGCGCCGGCTGCCAACAGCACCGGTTTGCCTTTCCCGGCGATGCGCTGGCAAGCTTCCAGCCAGGTGATATCCCCGGAGCCGATTTTGTAAGCCGGCACAAAAGGGTCGAGCATATCAACAGCCTCAAAATCGTAGGGGGAGGAGAAGTATTCGATGCCGGCTTCGTCGCAGGCCTGCTTGAGGATGGGCGTCCATTCGAAAGGGATGGAAGCGTCGTTATAGACTTCCACCACGCTCTTGCGCCATTTCGCCTGGTGCGAAACCTGGGCGTTCATATGCGTGAAACCGTAATCCGAGACGATTTTCGGGCCGCGGAAGTTCTGGAATTTGGCGGCATTCGCGCCGGCTTGGGCGCACAGCCGAATCAGCTCCAGAGCTCTGTCCAGGCTGCCGTCGTGGTTGGCGGCAACATCCGCGATGAAATAGGTTGGGTGCGCCTCTCCCAGTGTATGTTTGCCGATTGTAATTTCCATAGTATCTCCTTTATGCAGCTCACTGATAACGTGATACTCAGACAATGGCCGCGACCAGGCGGTCGGGTAAGCCGGCCCGCCAATCCGCGTAAAAGGCTTGCAAGCCTTCCGCCTCGCCGGGCAAAGGCTCATCCAGCGCGGCTTGCAGTTTGTCGGTATTCATGCTCAAATTCAACGGGCGCGGTGTGCCGGTCTTCAATTCCTGCAGCGCTGCCGGGTTAATCAGGCTCTCATCCAGCTCGAACAGGCGCGCCACGCTGACCCCGAAGGCGTATTTGCTGGTCGCCTGCGGGCAAAACACGTGGTACAGGCCCTCCAGGCGCTTCTCCGCTATCTTCAGCAGGATTTCAGCCAGATGCCCGACGTACAGCGGCGAGAAAAACACATCGGTAAAGCCGTTCACGGTCTGTCCGGAGCGCAGATGGGTGTAGAAGAATTCTGCCAGGCTGCGCTGCCCACTGGGGGACCAGCCGTAGAAGTTCACGCGCGCCGCCAGCGCCTCAGGGTAAGCCGCGAGCACGGCGCGCTCGCCTGCCAGCTTGGTGCGGGCGTAAGTGTTAATCGGGCGTGGCTCGTCGCTTTCGCGGTAATCGCCGCGCTGCCCGTCAAAGACCGCGTCGGTGGAAATGTGGATGAGCCGGGCGCCTGCGCTGCGCGCCGCTTGCGCGAGAATCTCTGGAGCAAGGGCGTTCAGCTTTTCCGCCAGCGCGGGGTGCTGTTCGGCCTTGTCGATATCCGCCAGCGCGGCGCAGTGAATGACCAGATCAGGGGAAAGCGCGCCAATCCGCATAGGGATATCCTCCAGGTTTGCCAGGTCCACTTGTTCAGCGTGGAATGGCACGCGCGCCAACGCGCGGCGGCCGCTCCAGCCGGTCACGTCCCAGCCCAGGTCAGCAGCCTTGAGTGCCAGGTTCAGCCCCAGCAGTCCGCTCGCGCCGGTTACCAGAAGTTTCTTCATGGCAATTGGTCCTTCTCGAAGTCCTTTTCAATCGGAGCAATCATTTCGTTGATGCGGCTGAGGTCCAGCCAGTCGCTGTTGTTATTGCTGGAATAGCGAAAACCATCCGGAAGCGGCTTGCCCTGCTTCTCCCAGGCGCGTCCAAACCACATGGCGGAAGCCGGTTGAACGACGAACATATCCGGCAGTTCCACGGTGGTGCGGGCTTCATCCTCGGAAATCAGGGTTTCGTGCAGCTTTTCGCCGGGGCGGATGCCGATGATATCCACCTGCGCTTCCGGGGCGATGGCTTTGGCGAGGTCCATCATGCTCATGCTCGGGATTTTCGGAACGAACACTTCGCCGCCCTGCATCTGTTCGATGCAGCGAATGACAAAGCGTACACCCTGTTCCAACGAAATCCAGAAGCGGGTCATGCGCTCGTCGGTGATGGTCAGGTGCCCGCTCGGGCGCTGCTGGAGGAAAAGCGGCACCACGCTGCCGCGCGACCCGACCACGTTGCCGTAGCGGGTGCAGGCGATGCGCGTGCTGCGCCCGCCGGCGTAGGCATTGCTTTGAATGAGCAGCTTCTCGGCTGCCAGTTTGGTGGCGCCGTACAGATTAATCGGGTTCACAGCCTTATCCGTGCTCAGCGCGAGCACTTTTTCTACGCCGTTCTCAATCGCGGCGTCCGCCACGTTGCTGGAGCCGAGGATGTTGGTTTTAATCGCTTCCATCGGGTTGTATTCGCAAGCCGGCACCTGCTTGAGGGCGGCCGCGTGCACGACGATATTCACGCCGTAAAACGCGCGCGAAAGGCGTTCGCGGTCGCGCACGTCCCCGATGAAATAGCGGATGGAGGGATGGTTATAACCGCTGACGCGCATTTCGTGCTGCTTGAGCTCATCCCGGCTGAAGACGATAATTTTGACGGGATGGTATTCCTCGACCAATATTTTGATGAGTTTCTTGCCAAAGGAACCGGTTCCGCCAGTGACCAGTACCACTTTATTGTTCCATTCCATACAGACTCCTTGTTATGCGGGTGCGTCTTTATTCGGTTTACTAATCACGATTAACGGGTACTGCCCGTTCTCGCCGAAATAGCGGGGAAAGCATTCCTCCAGCCGATAAAGCACTTTTAACCAGAATTTGCCGCCCCATTCCGGCTGGATGACGGTGCGCAGAAAGTGCACGCTGACGCTGCGCCATGTGAATATCCGCGCGGGCAGCTGGCTGCCAACAGCCGCTTTGAACCAGGCAGCGTTGTTTTTGACCACGTAGGTGCCGGCGGGTTTGCTTTCTGCTGCCGCTCGCGCGCCTTCCTCCTGCCCGGGCGATTTCTGCCGGCGCAGTTTTTCCGCCAGCCGAATCAGCCAGGTCCAGGTCTTCCTGAGCTTGTGCTCTGACCAGCCGTCCACGGTGACCATGCTGCCGCCGGGGGTCAGGCGCTCGTACAAGCCCATGTAACAGCCGGGCTTCTCATCGGTCGGCAGGTGGTGGATGGTGTGCAGCGAAACAATGCCGTCAAAGGCTTCGGGTTTGAAGGGCAGGTTGGCAATATCCGCGACCACGTACCAGCCGCGCGCGCCCAGCCTGGCACGCGCCTGCTTGAGCGCCACGAAGGACAGGTCCAGGCACACCCGGCGCTCGTAACCAGCCGAGTACTGCAGGTACGCGTCGTATTGGACGGGTCCGGAGCCGGCGTCCAGCAGGTAGCGACCGCTTTTGGGCAGGTGCCTCGCCACGTGGGCGTGCGCCCGGGCGATGTACTCAGCGGAAACCGGGCGCAAGTCCTCGTATTGGGCATTCTGGAAATTGCCGTCTTGCTCCAGCTGCCATCCGACCTCGTTGTAGAAGCGTCCGATTTCCTGCTTGACGTCGTGTTGGGTCATGCGCTCTCCTCAGTTTCCGCGGGCAGTTCGTTCAGCCTGGCCAATCCGCGGGCAGCCCAATCCAGCGGCTCGCCCGCCAGGTACCCGAAGGTCGGCGCGAAGCGCGCCTGACCCTCAGGCGAAAGCACGAAGCGCAGCGGTCTGGCGGAAAAATCGTCTGCCAGCCAGAGCAAATGCCAGGGGAAAGGCAGCGAGAATTCGAAAAAGAACAGGTAGGCGTACAGCCAGGCCTGCTCCACCTGCCGCGGATTCAGGCGGAAGGCAGCCGGGTCGGCCAGCAGGCGCGAGAGCAAATCTTCGAACTCCTCCCAGGATTCGGGGTCGAGGGTAAAGCCTTTGCCGGCATAGTGCGTCTTGCCTGCCACAATCACAGGCAGCCCCGCCATCGCCATTTCCATCCCAACGGTGGTGGTATAGACCAGCCCGAAATCGGCGATTTCTACCAGGTCGTAGGTGTTGGTTTTGTCTCCGGGAAGGATGATGTGGATATTTTCCGGCAGCTGCGGGAATTTGGCATGGATGACTTCCACCATAGAGGTACCGTGGGTCAGCAGTTCGCCCGGGTGGATGCGCACCAGCAACTGCGCTTCGGGGTGGCGCGTGTAGTAGGCCAGCGTGCCCACAATCCAGTCCGCCATCGTCGCCGAGATGCGTTGGCGCCCGAGCGTAAGGCTGTCTCCCAGGACGTTGGTCGCCAGCAGAGCCACAGGGCGGCGGTCCAAACCCAGCCTGTCGCGCACTTCCCGGGCGCCTTGCAGTGGGGTTTGCTGCCATTGGCGGGCAAAATTGCCCCACAGCCTGGCGTTGCGGCGGGCGGCATAGAGATTCAGCATCGCGCGGCGGGCGGCTTCGGGCAGGCTTTGGCCCCCGAGCGCTTGCCACAGGGCGTTGGTATCGTGCGACATGATTTCATCATCCTGCGCCAGCCAGATGCGCTCACGCTGGTCAGCAAACTCAAAGGTGACCACGCGCAGACCCAGCAGCTGCGCGACGCGGTATGCCACGCCCATCTCGAGGATGGTGCCGTTGGGGACAATCAGCACATCGGGTTTTTCAGCCCTCAGCCAGGCGTACAGCGCGCCGGCCGCCTGCAAGTTGCGGGCGTAGCGCAGCTGGTAGAGCGCGCTGCCGCGGTCGGTTTCTTCCACCTGCAGGGTGTACTGCGTGTCGTAGTCCGAGACCTGCTCAACCGCCCGCAGCGCCTCCGCGGGCAGGCGTTCAGGGGAAACTTTTTCATCCGCGAGGGGCGAGAGGCGCAGGAAGTTTTTGGCTTCCTCGAAGACCTCGCGAGTGTACAGGTCCTGCCGGCGCAGGTCGAAGGGTGTGATTTCCTTATCCCATTCCGCGTAGGGCAGGTAAGCCAGGTTCACGCTGTGCCCTTGCCCGGCCAGAGCCAGGCCAATGAGCGCGCTTTCCTCGATCCAGTAGTGCAGGGAGGCGAACAGGCAGATTTTTTTGGGTTGGTGATCCGTCATTGCGAAGGAGCGTAAGCGACTGCGGCAATCTCCCTCTTGTTCAATGGGGAGACATTGTGTCCCTTGTTGAGTATTGCTTAGCTGATCTTGGGATGACGAGGATAGATCAGCGGGGAGATTGCTTCGCTGCGTTCGCAATGACGAAGGTTCTGTGGGGAGGTCTCCTTGCTGCGCCCGCGCTGCGGACAGGTCCGCGACAGCCTGCGGCAGGACGGCTTTTAGGTCCTCCAGCTCATAATGCGCCGACCAGGGTTTGCGTTTCCCTCTCAGCTGCCAGTACAGATCCGCGCCAAAGGGCAGGTCGTCCAGGAAGTTTTTCATGTGCTGACGGACGCCCATGCTCACTCCTCCCGCGCAATCTGCCAGTCCAACACCGGCCGCACGCCGCCCGGTCTGGGCTCAGGCCAGTGCGTGCCCGGAGCGCCGCTGGCATCCACCGAGAAGGTCAGCGCTTGCTCGTCCTGAAAATAGCGCCGGATATGGTAAGAGCTGGCATTGATGCCCAAAACAAAGCGGCCTTCATTCAGGGTATTGGCGGGAATTACACAGCGGCTGGTGTAGGCGCCCTTGGCACGGGTGGGATACGCCTGGAACAGCTCACTGGAATCGGTATCGAAACTGGTGAAGATGGGCTCACCGCGGGTGGACATCAGGTAAAAGCCCACGCGCAAACCGGTCAGGTCTTCGCTCAGCGTGTACTCAATTTCAATCGTGAAGGGCTCCACGCTGCGCACGGTATCCGAGACCGCGCCGTCCTTGGCGCGCACGCGGATTGCCAGGGGGCGAAAAGGCGCGGCAGAAGCAGGCACTTCGTCCTCCTCCCAAAAGCGCTCGCCCAGCTTGCTGAGGCCGCGGTTAAGGTAAAAATCCACCGCTTCCGTGGAAGGCGCGCGCAGCAGCACTTTGCCCTTCTCCAACACCAGGGTTTCCTCGGTCAGGCGCAGAATGGAAGACATGTTGTGGCTCACGAACAGCACGGTTCGCCCCTGCTGAGCCACATCACCCATCTTTCCCAGGCATTTGCGCTGAAAATCCGCGTCGCCGACCGCCAGCACTTCATCCACAACCAGAATTTCCGGCTCCAGATGCGCCGCCACGGCAAAAGCCAGGCGCAAGTACATACCGCTGGAATAACGTTTGACCGGAGTGTCGATGAACTGCCCGACCTCCGAGAAATCGACGATTTCGTCAAAGCGGGTCAGAATTTCTTTGCGGGTCATACCCAGAATCGCGCCGTTGAGGAAGATGTTCTCCCGTCCGGTCAGTTCCGGATGAAAGCCGGTACCAACTTCCAGCAGCGAACCTACGCGCCCGCGCAGTTCGCCGTAGCCCTCCGTTGGGTCGGTTACGCGCGAGAGGATTTTAAGCAGGGTGCTTTTTCCGGCGCCGTTTCGCCCGATGATGCCCAGCGCCTGCCCCTGCCGGACGTCGAATGTGACATCCTTGAGCGCCCAGATGGTATCGGCGCTTTTATTGGCGCGCCCCCCGCGCGAGAAGCTTTGCCCAATTCGTTGTACCTGGTTGGTGATGAGGTCGCGCAGGGTATCAGCGCGCTGTTGGGCGGTGCCGATTTTATAGCGCTTTGAAATGCCATTTACCTGGATGGAGTATTCAGAAGCGTTCATTACACCACATCCGCAAAAGTTTTTTCCATGCGCCGGAAGAAGAACAAGCCGGAAATCAGCAGCAGCACAACCACCGCGCTGGAAATAATGAGCGTGAAGTCCGGCGGCGTGCCCCCAAACAAAGCCCACCTGAAGCCCTGGACTACCCCTACCATGGGGTTCAGGCTGTACAGACTGCGCAGCGTGCCTTCCGGAATGGTGCTGATAGGGTAGACAATTGGCGAGGCGTACATCCAGATTTGCACCAGGAAAGGCACAATCTGCTGGATGTCGCGGTACTGTACGTTCAGCGCGGAGAGCCACAAGCCCACCGACAGCGCTGCCAACACCGCCAAAAGCGTGAGGGGTATCAGCCAGAGCGCGTTGAGCGTAATGGGCATGTGGAAAATCGCCATGGCGATAAAAAGCAGCACCAGCGAGATGGCAAAATCCACCATCACCGCCAGCACCGAAGAAAGCGGGATTATCACGCGCGGAAAGTACACTTTGGTAATCAGGTTGGCGTTGCCCACCAGGCTGATGCTGGATTTCTGCAGGGAAAGCTGAAAAAGGTGCCAGGGCAGGAGCGCCGCGAGCACGAAAACCGGATAGGGCAGCCCGTCGGATTCCACTTTCAGCAGCACGCCGAAGACCACGGAGGTAATCGCGGTGGTGAGCACCGGCTGCAGCACCGCCCAGGCAATCCCCAGGGCAGCCTGCTTATAACGCACTTTGATATCGCGCCAGGTTAAAAAGTAAATCAGCTCACGGTAAAACCAGAGCTCTTTCAGGTCGATGCCCAGCCAACCCTTGGAAGGGCGAAGCACAACCATCTTGGCGGAAACCGGGGTTTCGCTCACGCGCTTCAGCTCCTATGGTCCTGGTACCAGGCGATGGTGCGGCGCAAACCCTCTTCGAAGTCCGTTTTCGCGCTGAAACCAAAGTATTCACGCGCGCGGTTGGTATCCAGCTTGCGGCGCGGCTGGCCGTTGGGTTTGCTGGTATCCCAGCGGATAGCGCCGTCGAAGCCGGTCAGACGCGCGATGAGTTCCGTCAGGTCTCTGATGCTGATTTCGAAGCTGGAGCCGATATTGACCGGTTCCGCGCCGTTATAGCGCTGCGTTGCCAGGGCGATGCCTTCCGCGGCGTCTTCCACGTAGATAAACTCGCGCGTGGGAGAGCCGTCGCCCCAGGCCACGATTTCGCTGGCGCCTTGGTCCTTTGCCTCCAGGCACTTGCGAATGAGCGCGGGAATCACGTGCGAACTGGCGGGGTTGAAGTTGTCGCCCGGGCCGTAAAGGTTGACCGGCAGCAGGAAAATCGCGTTATAGCCGTACTGCTGGCGGTAAGCCTGCGCCTGGACGAGCAGCATCTTTTTGGCCAGTCCGTAGGGCGCGTTGGTCTCCTCGGGGTAGCCGTCCCACAAATGCTCTTCCTTGAACGGGATGGGCGTAAACTTAGGGTAAGCGCAAATGGTACCGATGGCAACGAACTTTTCCACGCCGCGCTGCCAGGCTTGGTGCATCAGCTGCACGCCCATCATCAGGTTGTCGTAGAAGAACTCGGCGGGCTTGGCCATGTTGGCGCCGATGCCGCCCACGTGCGCCGCCAGATGGATGAGGATATCCGGCGCGGAGTCTTCCAGCATGCGCGCGATATCATCCGGTTTCACCAGGTCGTAGTCTTCATATTTGGGGATGAAAATATCCTGAGCGCCTTTTGTGCGCAAGTTGGCAATCAAGTGCGTGCCCAAAAAGCCCGCGCCGCCGGTGACGCAGATCCGTTTTCCGGAAAAGTTAATTTCCTGTTCCATAGTTCCCTCGGTAGACGATTAGCTGCGCGGGAGGGCAAGCTGCCTCCGCGTCTGGAAAAACAAGTGCAAGTTTAATGCCTTGTATGTGAATTTCAGGCGCGCCTTCCGCCTCGGTCAGTTCAACGCCGTGCTCAATGCAGGTCAGCCGGATCACCTCCGCCACTTCACCGTCGCCAAGGATGCGCACGCTGTCACAGCCGTGCTGGCGCAACTCCTCGATGCATTTGGCGGAGCGTTCCCGCACGCGGCGGTACAGGTCGAACGAGGTGCGGATATAGTCGACGGTCAGGCTGGCGCGCAGGGCGATGCCTTCAGGCGTGATGATATAGCGCAGCTTTTTACGCTGGGCGCGTTTGACCTTGACATAGCCTTTGGATATCAGGCGTTTGAGGTACCAGTTGATGGTGCCCACGGCAACGCCGAGCGCATCCGCCATACTGGCTTGCGAGATGTCGGGGTTGGCTTCGATTTGGGTAAGGAGATCCAGCGTGCGGCTGTTCTCTTCGGCGGACAGTTCTGCTTCCATATATTTCAGTTGTTGAATTATAGACGCAAATTCCAAGGCGTCAAGTCGAGGAGAGGGGGGATATGCGTTGTGATCGTGATGCAAGTCGGTTTGTACTCTACACTCCGACGGAGAACTGCTTTGCTCAGGGAAAGGGGCGAAGCGCCCGCCCGATGCCTGTCATGCTGATACCCTAAAGGGCACAGGCCGAAATGAAGAATCTCTATTGTGGAAGAACCAGATTCTTCGCTCGCGCTCAGGATGGTAAGCTGTTTAAGCCGGCTGCAGTTTGTAGGTTGGGTGCAGCGACGCAGGAGCGTAACCCAACATTCGCAGGCAGACCTCCGCGCTCAAGTTTGTAGGTTGGGTGCAGCGACGCAGGAGCGTAACCCAACATTCGCAGGCAGACCTCCGCGCTCAAGTTTGTAGGTTGGGTGCAGCGACGCAGGAGCGTAACCCAACGCCGGCTTCACAAAC
>Ga0116171_10001337_pt1 | contig 24602 bp, 21 predicted proteins | sample AD_JPNHW2_MetaG_FD_89798 | JGI IMG/M metagenome (GOLD analysis project Ga0116171, IMG submission 89798) | Active sludge microbial communities of municipal wastewater-treating anaerobic digesters from Japan - AD_JPNHW2_MetaG | ecosystem: Engineered > Bioreactor > Anaerobic > Digestate | place...
GCCCTCAGGGTAAAATCCTTCAGGGTGGATGGAAGAGATCCTGCCAGCCATCCGTTAGTGCTGTACGGAGCGGCAAATACATAACCTTTGTCGGCAGTACCGGCTGCCACGAGCCAGTTCGCAAATTCGAAACGGCATTCTGAAGGAGTAATGCCTGTAATGAATAACCTCGTGGTATCAGTGGAGACAGCCAGGTGTATTTCGTATGTATTGTCAAACAATGATAATCCATAGGCCCCGGCGCCATAGTAGTTGCCTGCATCCTCCCAAAGCCACTTGGCAGGAACAGGCAGATAATCATAATATGTATCATCGGTAATTACACTACCCGAAATTTCCCTGATCTTCAGGCCGGCTATCTTTTCGATCCACCCTGTCGTAAAATTCCCGTAATGGCCTGAAAAGTTCACAGAACCCAGTGCAGGATCGCCGCCCCCCCTTATAATAATGTCCCCGTTAAGTGTCTTCAGAAGTTTCGAAATCTTACCGGTATAACCTATGCTCGTCCTGAATGTATATCCTGGCCCCAGCATTTCCATAGCGGCAGCTGTAGTGACAAGTTTCATTACTGAGGCGGGAATAAGGCTTCTGTCAGCATTGAATTCAAAAACAGTTTGCATGCTGTCGGCATCGGCAACAATGAATGATACGGCCGCATGTTCCATGACTGTATCGGCAAGGAAAGCCCTGAAAGCATTTTCCTGGGAAAATGTCTGCAGCACATTCATCGAGAAGAGAAGAATGATGATCTTCTTCATGTTTTCAGTTCGTTCTTATTAAGTTCGAGCGTGGAAAGCATTCCGCATGCTGCCTCAATATCGACACCTCTCGATGATCGGATTGTTGTAAGGATCCCTTTGGAATTAAGAGCATCCCTGAATCTGGTGGTCTCTTCGATGCCCGGGCTCTCAAATTCAGACCCGGGAAGCTTATGAAACCTGATGATGTTTATACGGCATTTGATGCCGTTAAGTATCCTGGCCATTTCCCTGATATGCGCAGGTGTGTCATTTATCCCCCTGAACAGGATATATTCAAATGATACTCTCCTCTGGCTGTTGAAATCAAAGTTTCTGATGATATCAAGAATATCTTTTACGGAGTTGGTCCTCTGGATAGGCATCAGCATCCTTCTTTCTTCATCGAAAGGGGAGTGCAGGCTTATTGCAAGATGACACCTGCTTTTCTCGAGAAACTCCATTATACTGCTTTTAAGACCTACCGTACTTACCGTTATACGGGTAGGGCTCCATCCATAACCCCATTCAGCGGTCATTATTTCAAGGCTTTTCATCACACCGGAAATATTATCGAGTGGTTCGCCCATACCCATGTAAACCATATTTGTCAGGCTGCCGTATCCCGGCATGCTCCTGAACTGGTTGAGTATTTCGCCTGGTGAGAGGTTTCCCTGGAAGCCCTGTCGTCCGGTCATACAAAAGATACAGCCCATTTTGCATCCGGCCTGGGTCGAGACGCAAATGGTAGCTCTTTCCCTGTCGGGAATGAAAGCAGTCTCTATATATTTGTTATCGAGCACCTTATAAAGATACTTCCGGGTTCCGTCGCTGCTTTCGGCGACCTTTACAGGGGGGACAAGACCGATTTCGTATTCGTGAGACAGCATATCTCTCATTTTCTTTGAGAGGTTTGTCATCTCATCAATTGTGGTGATCTCCTTTTTATACAGCCAATCGGCGATCTGGCGTGCTGCAAAACCCGGCATACCCAGTCTTTTCGATACTGAAATCAGTTCGTTAAGCGTCTTTCCGTATAATTTTTCCTTCACCATTGTACCATTGTACCATTGTACCCCCCGTACCGTCACACCGTTATCACGCCTTCAAACACAAACGTAGCAGGTCCGGTGAGCCATACATTTTTTACCTTCCCGTCGTTTACAGTAAATTCCACCTTAAGGTTTCCTCCGCGAGCTTTGACATTGACAGATCCTGTGTCAAAATGTCCTTTCAGCACTGAAGCTATGGCAGAAGCTGTCACTCCTGTACCACAGGCCAGTGTCTCTTCTTCGACACCACGTTCAAAAGTTCTCAGGTAGAGACCATCTTTGTTCACTTCCACAAAGTTCACATTAGTACCTCCGGGCGAAAATTTTGGGGACCACCGGAGACGTTTTCCTTCCTCATTCACATTTATCTGGTCGATTTCGGTTGTGAAGACGACATAATGAGGCGATCCGGTATTAATGAAATAACTACCGTCAATTATCTTATATTCGTTAATGTCAGCCATCTGCAGGCGAACCGTATCGTTATCTACCTCGGCCATATGAATACCGTCGAATGCATTGAATTTCTGTTTACTGCCGGCTATCTTCCATTTTTTTGCGAAGTGAGCAGTACACCTTCCCCCGTTTCCGCACATAGAACCGAGCTTACCGTCGGAATTATAGTATCTCATTTCAAAATCGGCGCTGCTGCTGCCAGAGATCAGTATAAGACCGTCAGCGCCTATGCCAAAACGCCGGTCGCAAAGTCTGTTAATAAGAATCTCGTTGGAAGGATTAAATTTGCCTTCACGGTTGTCTATGATAATGAAATCATTACCAGCCCCCTGGTACTTGTTAAAAGTAATATTCATGTTTGTTAAAGTGTTGTTAAATCATCATAATATACTGACAGACACATCAAAAATGCATGATCTTTGTAAAACAAAATGAGCAGAAAACGGTTGTAAAGATATATAAAAGACAAAAAATAAAAGAGAAAAGATAAAAGACCAAAGACCAAAGACGAAAGACGAAAGACCAAAGACGAAAGACTAAAGACAAAAGAAAACAGATCAAGTATTGATTAAACTGATATAGAAAGATGAAAGGAAAATATTTATTAGGCGGATTACTGATGGCGATACTTGGAGCTGCGATAGCTCTTTTTACATATACCAAGATTGTTGAAACGCCATCAGGAGTAGTAGTAAAGGATAGTTCAAATGCTGAAACACCTGAAGCAAGGGCTTTGCTGACTGCGTTTCAGAATCAGCCCGGTCAGGTAGATTTTACTTATGCTGCCGAGCAGACTGTTCATGCAGTAGTCCATGTAACCACTAAAACAGTGGTGGAGACTCCGTATAATCCGTTCATGGAATGGTTTTACGGCAACCGTTACAACCAGCCTCGCGAAGTGCCTGGCTACGGTTCGGGCGTTATAATTTCACCCGACGGTTATATAATTACCAATAATCATGTTATTGAGGATGCAGGAAATATAAGTGTGGCACTTAACGATAACAGGAAATTTGATGCGGAGCTGATTGGACGCGATCCCAATACCGACATAGCTCTTCTTAAAATAAAAGCGACAAATCTCTCCTTCCTGAAATATGGCGATTCCGAAAAGCTGAGAATAGGAGAATGGGTGCTGGCTGTAGGTAATCCATTTAACCTTGGAACAACAGTAACTGCCGGCATTGTAAGCGCCAAGGGAAGAGAACTGGGACTTTTGGAATCAGAATACAGGATTGAATCATTTATACAGACCGATGCTGCATTGAATCCCGGGAACAGCGGTGGGGCACTGGTTGATACCAAAGGAATGCTGGTTGGAATTACATCAGCAATTTACTCACCCAGCGGGGCATATGCAGGAAACTCATTTGCTATTCCTTCAAGCATTGTAGGAAAAGTTGTGGCTGATCTCAAAGAGTTTGGAGAGGTGCAGAGGGCAATTATAGGGGTAAACATTAGGGATGTGACTCCTGAGGAAGCTGAAAAGCAAAACCTGGCTGAAATAAAGGGTGCGATCATCACAGACGTACGTGAAGGAAGCTCTGCAGCTGATGCCAATCTGAAGAAAGACGACATAGTGGTTAAGGTCGATAATGTGGCTGTCGGTTCAGCTTCAGAGCTTCAGGCAGAGGTTGGAAAACGCAGGCCCGGAGATAAGGTGACTGTTTCGTACTACAGGAATGGAAAGCTCAGCAGTGTGCCGTTAACATTGAAGAACGTTGCAGGAAGCACTGCTGTTGTTACACCCGGAATGGGGATTGGCACGGCCTTTGGGGCAAGGTTCCAGACCCTCAGCGATTCAGAAAAGAGATCACTGCGTACCGAAAGCGGGGTCAAAGTAACTGAAGTAGGCGACGGCTGGTTCAAGGATCAGGGTGTCAGGAAGGGAACTATAATCATTAATGTTAACGGCAAAAAGGTTAATAACGCAGAAGATATTAGACAAGCTGCCGATAATAATGAGAAATCTCTTAAATCGATTGAAGGTTTCACTCCTGATGGCAGGTATTTCAATTTCAGATTCGGAAACTGACCATTCGTACAAGGTAGATTGTTGCTAATCAGTGATATATGATAATATATCCTGGTTAAGCAACAATTCCTGTTTTATTTTGTTATTAGCTGTATTAGTATTATCTTTGCAAAAATTTTTCCAGGCGGATGAGACAACTAAAGATTACCAAATCCATAACAAACCGGGAGAGCGCTTCGCTCGACAAGTATTTGCAGGAGATTGGTAAAGAAGAGTTGATATCGGTTGAAGAAGAAGTTGAGCTTGCCCAGAGGATCAAAAAAGGCGACAGGACAGCACTTGAAAAGCTGACAAAAGCAAATCTGCGTTTTGTTGTTTCTGTAGCCAAGCAGTATCAGAACCAGGGATTGAGTCTTCCGGACCTTATCAATGAAGGGAATCTGGGCCTTATTAAGGCTGCAGAGAAGTTCGATGAAACAAGAGGTTTTAAATTCATCTCATATGCTGTATGGTGGATCCGTCAGTCTATCCTGCAGGCCCTCGCAGAACAATCCAGGATTGTCAGGCTCCCGCTTAACCAGGTAGGCTCGCTGAACAAGATAAACAAAGCCTTCTCGAAGTTTGAACAGGAGAATGAGCGTACTCCTTCGCCTGAAGAGCTTGCAGAGGTGCTTGAGCTTCCCAAGGAAAAGGTTACAGATACTCTTAAAGTTTCAGGAAGGCATGTTTCTGTCGACGCTCCTTTCATTGAAGGTGAAGACAACAGTCTGCTCGACGTGCTCACAAACTCCGATTCCCCGGTAGCCGATAAGCTGCTGATGGATGAATCACTTTCACGTGAGATATACAGGGCTCTCGCCACACTTACTGAACGTGAAAGAGATATAATACGTTATTTTTTCGGTATCGGTTGCCAGGAAATGACACTGGAAGAAATAGGAGAGAAGTTCGGGCTCACACGTGAGAGAGTCCGGCAGATAAAGGAAAAAGCCATAAGAAGGCTCAGGCATACCTCAAGGAGCCGTCTGCTGAAAGGATATTTAGGATAACTACCATCCATTCAAACTAAAAATGAGCCCCGGGGAGAGGCTCATTTTTTTTGATGCCTGCGATAGGTCTCGCAGGCCGGGGGAAAAACTCAACAATACTTTCAATATTAACCAGGTAATTTTAACCAACCATTACCTGACCGAAATTAAATAAAAGAAATCCTTTTATTTTTGATTAGTCAACAAACACCCCTGTTTATCCAACAAAACCGTCTTGCTAAATTACAAAAGGTATTACTATAAATGATTAAGTAATACTTAATACAGAAAAATTAAACAAAATCCCCGAAAGAATGCCTCTATCCCTTTTTGTTGAATTTACCCAGAAAACCGTTCCTGAAGCTGTCGCCAAGAAACGCTTTATTATTTTCCGAAAGCAGTATCTCACCCTGCCTTGTAAAGCTCAGGATGTGATTCGGATTAACCAGGTAAGAATGATGTACCCTTATTATATTATGCCCGGCCAGTAACTCTTCATATTGTTTCAGATTCTTTGAACTAATGACCTTCCTGTCACCCTCGAGAAAGAAATTCGTACAATAACCGTCAGCTTTGCACATTATTATCTCATTGATCCTGATAACTTCAAATCCTTTGATGTTCGACACGACAATAGTAGGCTGAAAGGTATTGTTCTCAGATAGTGATTTCAGAAGCTCCGTCACCTGGCCGGTATCATAATTCCACCTGTTTTCGTTCCTGATCTTCTCGACAGCAGCATTGAGCTCATCGATCTTTACAGGCTTGAGAAGGTAGTCGGCAGCATTTACCCTGAAGGCCTTTATTGCATATTCGGAGTAGGCTGTCACAAACACCACCCTGAAATTGATTTTTGGAAACATCTTTAACAGATCAAATCCTTTGCCATCAGGCATCTCTATATCGAGAAATACAACTTCGGGATTATGCTTCTGAATAGCACGGTATGCCGATTTTACCGATGAGGCTGTTGCTACAACATCTACACCGGTACAGAAATCCCTCAGGTAATTGCACATTACCTCCCTCGAGGGAGCTTCGTCATCTACCACTAAGGCTCTTATCATTCTGTTCGTACTTTTTAATAATCGACGGTATGTCAACTTCCACCCTGGTACCTGTTTCTTTTTTCCCCGGCAAGAGATCACTTATCTCAAGCGTGTAATTAGTCCGCCTCAGCTTCCCGGTAATAAGCAATCTTTCTGTTATGATTCCTATTCCCTTTGGCTTGTGATTGCTGTTCGTCTCCTTGTTCTTCAGTGAAGCGGCCCTCCCTATCCCGTCATCCTCTATAATACACCTGATACCCATGGTAACTGTATAGACAAATTTTATTCTTATAATTCCCTTTCTGTTTTCGAGCGGACGAACGCCGTGCCATATCGCATTTTCAATAAATGGCTGTACTATACCTGGACAAACTTCTGTTTCAGAAGAATCAATGATCTCAGATGTATCCAGGGAATATTCAAATTTGTCGCTGAACCTCAGGTGTTCAATACGAAGGTAATCCTTTATCGAATTGATCTCATTCTCAAAAGAGATGAAATTGGAGTCCATATTAGAAAGGATCGATCGAATAAGTCTCGAGAAATCAGCTATATACCTGTTGGCAGAAAGCTTGTCATTGTTTGAAATGAAGTAATTTATTGAATTCAGTGAGTTGAAGATGAAGTGGGGATTCATCTGACTTCTCAGCGACTGGAGCTTCAGCTCATCCTGCTTCGATCTCTCCTTCTGTTTAATCTGCCAGATATACACTACAATCGAGAACGTTATTATGAAAAGCAGCAGCAGCGGGCTGATTATTTTAAAAATACGTGTCTGATAAAACGACGGCTTGATCCTTATAGTCATTATCCTGGTTGCACCCCAGCTGCCATCCTGGCCGGCAGCCTGTATTGTAAGCCTGTACCAGCCCGGCTTCAGGTTGGAATAGTTAATGTTCCTGTTTGAGTGGCTCGTTTCAATCCATTTCCTGTCTACACCTGAAAGCATGTACCTGTACACTATTCTCTCGGAGTTTACAAAATCAGTTGAAGAGAAATTTATATGGAAATTATTCTGGTTTCTCAGGAGAATAATAGTGTCGTTCTTATTCAGATCGGTGGGGACGTGTATCGGTTCTCCGGAAATCTCAAATCCGGTCAGCAAAATCCTGTTTCCTTCTTTTTGTTCATCATCAAGGTTTATGCTGTCGGGATAAAACCTGATAAATCCTCCCATCCCCCCGAAAAAGAATTCACCATCGGCGGCGATAAACTTGGCTCCGGAATTGAATTCCGTGATCGCGATACCGTCAGTCTCATCGAAAATCCTGACGTGATCACTCTCCGGATGTATCATTGATATCCCGTGATTTGTCGACACCCAGATATGGTCGTTCTTATCCTTCAGGATGCAGTAAGTGGTATTGTTCGACAATCCGAGAGCAGTTGTATAATATTTTAAAGATCCGTCGGCTGTGTTGTATCTGCATACCCCTTTCCCCAGTAGTGCAAGCCACAGGTCACCATTATCGCCCTGTACAATGTCCTCTATGTTCGATGTTCCCCGGGCAACTTTAATCACTTCGGCTTTCCTGTCAGTGATATTATATCTAAGCAGTTTGCTGTCCGACATACCTCCCCATATTATCCCTGAAGTGTCGGCAAAGATCCTGAACATGCCCGTTGCCTCCTGTGACCTCCAGACAATTTCTTCATCCCTAGTTGACGGATCATACAGAATGAGCTTATCAGTTCCAATACAAAGCCTTCCGTCATCCAGTGCCGCTACCGCCCTGAATATTGATGCGCCCGGACTATGAATGGTGAAGCTTCCGGTTTCATAATCGTAGAACTTAAGTAGACCGTAAAAATATCCAATCCATATCCCGTCAGGCACCGGCACCAGCGATCTTATATGACCTGCTTTCTGAACAACCTCACTGCTTAGTAAATCGGTTTTTCTTACAGAACCGTCGCGGGTGAAAATTTCTATATGATCATATCCCCTGATCCCTGTCCAGATATCCTTGTTCCTGTCAGCAACAATTGCATATACTGCAGGGCTCGTAGAGTCGGGAGAGGGTATAAGTGTATTTTTGAAATACCCGGGAATGAGGGTAACCATCGATGCTCCCTGGGCAACTCCTTTCTCAGAAATGCCTGCATACCAGAAATTGTTTTTTCCGCCAGGGAGGATCGTTGTTGCCCACCTGGTCTTTTGATCAGGGAGATATGTCAATACTTCTTCTGATGTGTTGAAATAGAACAAGCCTTTATTTCTTTTTGCATAGAAGAAATATTTCCTCCCCGTGAATTCCTTCTTTGGAAAATCTCCCTGGAACTCTCTGAAAATACCTTCCTTCTCATCAAGAAAATAGAGCCCGTTGTTTGAAAAAAGCCATTTGTTGCCTGACAGCGATCCGTAAACTTCCCTCCAGATATTCGTGTCAAAGAAGATCACCGGCTCATCAATTCTTCTTTCAATCTGGTACTCGTGCACAAGTGTATATTCTTTCTGACCTGTTTTCCTGAATTCTTTTACAGTTCTTGTAGTGAGCCATAATGTTGAATCGCCTGAGAAAGAGATCCAGTTTTTCTCAAAATCTGAAAAGTATGGCTTTTCGTCAGTACCGGAAAGTTGGAAAATTTCGACCTTATCATATGGAGATTCAATCCTGATCAGCTTGTCACTAATGATAACTGTAAGGTATCCCCGGGGATCAATGGCAATGCCGTTTACTATAAATGGTTTTATGCCTGCCATCTCCCTGATAGTGGTAAAATTATCACTCTGCCTGTTGTATTTTACCAGTTCCCTGGTGTCTGTCAGCAGCCAAAGAACATTTTCTTTGTCGACAAGAAGCTCATTGATTGAGAAGAATGGTATCGAGGTGGTGTCGTCAGGCTTGTGGAAATAGTTCCGGAATTCATATCCGTCAAAACGGCTCAGCCCGTCCCATGTGCCCAGCCAGAGAAATCCTGAACTGTCCCGCGCTATCGTCCTGACATTATTATGTGGTAATCCCTGTGATGTGGTATATGAACGTATGGTGTAGTTTTGTCCTTCCAGGTTAACCAGCGAAAAAGCAGATAAAAAAAGAGCCGTTAAAATATTTTTTAAAAGGAGGGATATTTTATGCGACATCGTTTAATCCGGAATAATTCACAAAAGAACGCTATTTTTGAGATTTTAAAGAATTAATTATTAAAAAAGAGAGGGGGAGTACGGGTGGACTTTAAGCTTGTTTCAGATTTCGTTCCTACCGGCGACCAGCCGGAAGCCATTGAACAGCTTGTTAACGGGTTAAACAGGGGAGTACCCTACCAGACCCTGCTGGGAGTTACCGGATCGGGTAAGACCTTTACCATCGCCAATGTGATAGCGAAAGTCGGACGACCTGTGCTGGTCATGAGCCATAACAAGACGCTAGCAGCACAGCTTTATGGTGAATTCAGGCAGTTCTTCCCTGAGAATGCCGTTGAATATTTTGTTTCTTATTACGATTATTACCAGCCTGAAGCATACCTCCCAGTTTCCAATACATATATTGAAAAGGATCTTTCAATAAATGAGGACCTTGAGAAGCTGAGGCTCAGCGCAACATCGTCCCTTCTCTCGGGAAGAAGAGATATTATCGTCGTCTCTTCTGTATCATGTCTTTACGGAATTGGCAACCCGGATGATTTTCATTCGAGCACAATACAGGTGACAAAGGATCAGAATCTGTCGAGAAATTATTTCCTGCGCAAGCTGGTTGACAGTCTTTATTCGAGGAGTGAGCTTGAATTCAGGCATGGTACATTCAGGGTTCGCGGAGATACTGTGGATATCTTTCCTGCATATATCGACATTGCCGTCAGGGTTGTATTCTTTGGCGATACAGTTGAAGAGATAAGTACATTTGATCCGCTCAGCGGAAACAGGCTTGATGTGCACAATGAGTATATTATTTATCCTGCAAATATCTTCGTCACCACGCGCGACAGGATAAACCAGGCGATAAGTCAGATACAGGATGACCTGGTGTTGCAGGTGAACCATTTCAACGAAATAGGACGGAAGGAAGAGGCAAAGAGGATTGAACAGCGTGTTTCATACGACCTCGAAATGATCAAGGAGCTCGGCTATTGCAGCGGTATAGAAAATTATTCGAGATATTTCGACGGCCGTAAGCCCGGTACACGTCCGTTCTGCCTGCTCGATTATTTCCCTGATGATTTTATAACCGTTATTGATGAGAGCCATGTCAGCATACCGCAGGTCAGGGGTATGCATGGGGGAGACCACTCACGCAAGCAAACCCTGGTTGAATACGGATTCAGGCTGCCCGCAGCAATAGATAACAGGCCCATGCGTCTGGAGGAGTTTGAGTCGCTGACAGGCCAGGTAATATTTGTCAGCGCCACCCCTGCCGATTATGAGCTGGAAAAGAGTGAGGGCGTTTTTGTTGACCAGGTCATACGACCAACCGGCTTGCTGGATCCTGTTGTTGAGATCAGGCCGAGCATGAACCAGATCGACAACCTGATGGATGAGATAAGAGCCAGATCGAAAGCAGGAGAGAGGACCCTGGTGACAACTATAACAAAAAGGATGGCTGAGGAGCTTACTGCTTATTTTCTGAAATTCGATATTAAGTCAAGATATATTCATTCCGATGTTGATACCATCGAGAGGATAGAGATTCTTGAAGGTTTGCGTACGGGGATTTTTGATGTGCTGGTAGGTGTCAACCTTCTCAGGGAAGGTCTCGATTTACCTGAGGTATCCCTGGTCGCAATACTCGACGCCGATAAGGAGGGATTCCTGCGGTCGTCGAGGTCTCTTACCCAGACAGCAGGCAGGGCAGCTCGTAACCTTAACGGGAAAGTTATTATGTATGCAGATACTGTTACCGGAAGCATGCAGATGACCATTGATGAGACCAGGCGCCGGCGTGAGAAGCAGCTGAAGTATAACGAAAAGATGGGTATTACTCCTACACAGATAGTCAGAAAAACAGGATCGACCCTTACCGGCCTGACGAAGAAAGGCGTTGCTGTAAAAGCATATATCGAACCAGAACGTCCTGATGTAGCTGCTGATCCGGTAATTAAATATATGAACCGTGAAGCGCTGGAGAAGACTATAGAGAAAGCGCGCAGGAACATGGAAAAGGCAGCTTCAGAGCTCGATTTCACAGAAGCCGCCCGTTACAGGGATGAGATGGCTGATCTTCAGAAGCTTCTTAAATCCAGGAGCTGACCTTCAGGGATTATAGTTTTATGGCAGACCATTCACGTGATCCGTTGTCGTTGGTAACTGTACCGCCCATTTTGTTCCCTTCGACTTTACCTGTATAAAGCTCACCGTTTAACTTGAATGTTATCTCATTTCCGCTCAGGCGGCCGTCGTTCACTGGTGTCTCCTTTGAGCCGATGATGTAGTCTCCATAGATCATCTGAAAATCCTGTTTTAGCTGCAGCGGGTATAAGCCCAACTCCCATGTTCCTTCAACTTTTGCAGGCACTATCCACATCAGGGCTTGGTTCCAGCTGTTCCAGTTCTCTTCCGTTGTTACCTCATAATCGGCAGTCCACTCGCCCATGGTAAATGTGTTTGAAACAATCCTGGTTCCCGGCTTAAGATCAAGAAGCTTTGGCCTCAGCTTAAGGTTTATTTCAGGAAGAAGAAACATAGTGATTACTGTGGCTTTCGACAGGTCAAACTGGTACAGGTCGGCTTCATAGAATTCGGTTTTGTCACTTACTCCTTCATTAGCTGCATTCCGCAACGAGAGAGCAACCATTTCAGGATTATATTCGACGCCAACAGCATGTGCTCCCAGCTTTGCAGCAGCAATGACTGTCCGTCCATCGCCTGAGCCAAGGTCGATAACATAATCATCAGCAGTAACCTTCGCTGTCCGCAGCATCACATCGACAAGCTCTGATGGTGTCGGTACCCATACTACATCTTTCCCCTGCTGTCCTACTTCCGGTACATACGAAGGCGATTTCTTTTCCTGTGCCACCATCACGGCGGACAGGCATAATGTTAATAATGGTATTAGGATTGGACGTATCAAAATTCCCGTTCTCATATCACAGGTTTTAATAGTGACGATCAATATTGAATAAAATTAATAAAATTTTAATCCCTGATAAGTGTAAGCACATGTTCTGCAATTGCAAGACATGATGTAAGTCCCGGCGATTCCATGCCGATAAGATTTATAAATCCCGGGTTACCCCTTTCCGTCTCTTCCTTTATATAGAAGTCGCGTACAGGCTCCCCCTGCTTCTGAGTTTTAGGACGTATACCTGCCATTTCAGGTGCAATATCCTGAAGCTCAAGGAATGGGAGGAATTTTTTTGCCGACTTCCAGAATGCCTCCTGTTTACCAGCCTCAACCTTGTAATCATAAGTGTTTGATTCAAGATATGTTACATCGGGACCCAGTTTCACTCCGCCTCCCATGTCGAGGGTAACATGAATACCGATACCCTCGAGGTTGGTATGGGGCACAGGATATACAAGGTGTCTCAGGAGCCGGTTTTTGGGAGGCAGGATCCTGAAATATTCTCCTTTACAGAAATGGATGGAGAGGGCCGGATCATACATTCCGGCCATGGTTGCGATCTTATCTGCAGTCAGTCCTGCTGCGTTGACAACCATCCTTGTTGTAAAGCTGAATGATTTTCCTGAGGAGTCGACGACAGTCATTTCATAGCCTCCGGGTATCTTCGTGACAGCCGTTATCTCTGTTCCATAGGCTATCTGTACACCATTGTTAATTGCATTGGTCTCAAGACGCTTCATCAGTGAATGTGAATCGACAATGCCTGTTGTTGGTGAGAAGAGGGCTTTCAGCGCAAAAATTTCAGGTTCTGTATTTCTGATCTGCTCCTGGCCGAGAACCTGAAGATCAACACCATTTACGGCGGCAGTTTTTCTTATTCCGTCGATTACCGAAACCTCTTCTTCATTTGTTGCAACGATCAGCTTGCCGCAGTTGTTGAAGGGGACATCGTATTTTCTGCAAAAATCATAGAGAAGATCTTTTCCTTTAACACACAGCTTAGCCTTCAGGCTTCCTGCAGGATAGTAGATACCTGCATGAATCACCTCGCTGTTCCTGCTGCTTGTCTCCTGGCCGAATGTTGTATGCTTCTCGGTTACATACACACCGGTGAACCTCTGTGATGCCGCTTCGGCTATGGCAAGCCCTATCACACCTGCACCAACGATAGTTATTTCTGCATCCATCTATTTCCTGTTACAATCGCACCTGTTCACCACAATGAACAGTGCAACCGTAATAAGGAAGAAGCTGTTGGCCATGTGGAAGTAATTAACGGCATGCTGTACGGGCAGGATCTTCCTGCTGAGCAATCCGGTGATAAAACCCAGCAGTATCAGTATCACTCCTGCACCCGCAGAAGCCCAGGCTATCCAGTTTAATGTTTTCATGACATATTGTTTTGGTTACACGTAAGCTGCCATCCTTGTTTCAAAGATATTAAATAGCCTTAAAACTGCCAAGGCAAATGTCATCAGTATCAATTTCGGTATTATATAAAAAGAACTAACTTTAAAAATAAAAATTCAGTTTATGATCACCAGATACTTAAAAATCGCATTTCTCCTTGCTTCATTCATATTATCAGGATGTTCTGTGGAGCAGTCTCCGATCGACAGGCTTGCCGTTGTGACAAGGCATGACATAAAAAATTCTGTTGTCGACAGTCTCAGTACCCTTTCGGTAGGAAACGGGCAGTTTGCATTTAACGTCGATCTGACAGGCATGCAGTCGTTCCCTGAATTCTACGAGAAAGGAATACCCCTGGGCACAATGGCCGAGTGGGCATGGCATTCTGAGATGAATCCCGAAGAATACTCTCTTCAGGATGTATATAAAAGCTATGACGTACATGGCCGTCAGGTAGATTATGTACATCAGTTCAGCCGCCGTGATGAGGAAAGAAAATTCGGAGCATCTGAGTGGCTGAGAGCTAATCCTCATAAGATCCATCTGGGAATGATAGGTCTTCAGTTCCTGCGTAGAGACGGATCCGTTGCGACAATCGGCGATGTCAGCAACAATATACAAACCCTTACACTCACCACCGGAGCTATTGAAAGCGTCTATTCGGTCGATGGTACTCCTGTGAAAGTGATCACCGTATGCCAGCCCGGCCATGATGTTGTTTCAGCAAGGATAGAATCGGAACTGATAAACGAAGGAAGGCTTAAGATCAGCATAAAATTTCCGGCCGGTACAGGTCTGTGGTCGGGGTATGATTTTGGCTCGCCCGGGAAACATAAAACAACTATCCTGAAGAGCGGGGCCGGGGAGACATATTTTGAACGGGTACAGGATAATGACAAATACCTTATGGATGTCTTACATGCCAATTGCATCATGAAAGAGTTTGGGGAACATCAGTATTTTATTGAGCCTTCCGGAGGCAGATCTGTGATCGATGTTTCATTCAGGTTCAGCAGTATTCCTTATGATGCTGCACCTCAACCGTTTGATGAAATATTTGAGCAGAGCAGCGCTGACTGGAAGAATTTCTGGATGACAGGAGGTGCGGTCGATTTCTCAGAATGTACCGATCCCCGTGCCTTTGAGTTAGAGCGGCGTGTGATTTTATCACGTTATCTGACACGTATCCAGTGCAGCGGGTTCCTGCCGCCGGCAGAGACAGGCCTTACCTATAACAGCTGGTTTGGTAAGTTCCACCTTGAAATGCACTGGTGGCATGCTGTCCATTTTGCCATGTGGCAGAAAGAGGAGATCCTCGAAAAACAAATGGAGTATTATTCTGCCATTACCGGAAACGCCAGGGCCACTGCCCTGCACCAGGGATATAAGGGCGTGAGATGGCCGAAAATGACAGACCCTGAAGGCCGGGAAAGTCCAAGCGGAGTAGGAACATATCTTATCTGGCAGCAGCCGCATCCTGTATTCTTTGCAGAGCTGCTTTACCTGAACAGCGATAACAAGCAGGAAATTCTGAATAAATACAGGGATATTGTATTTGAAACGGCCGATTTCATGGCTTCATATGCATTTTATGAATCTGAAGCTGACAGGTATGTCCTTGGTCCTGTGCTTATACCGGCCCAGGAAAGCCTTAACCGTGAAACGACAATAAATCCGATATTTGAAACTGTTTACTGGTACTGGGGACTAAAGACTGCAGTTAAGTGGAAGGAAAGGCTGGGAGAGAAGCCGGATCCTTTGTGGACCGGAATCGTGAAGAAAATATCTAAGCTCCCTGTTCAGGATGGTCTTTATCTCTGTTCCGAAGATACTAAGGACTCATATCAGAATCCACGATATATGAGCGACCATCCTATCGTTTCAGGCATATCAGGTGTAATGCCCGAAACAAGGCTTGTTGATGAAAAGATACTTGGTAATTCGCTCGACACCATACTGAAAAAGTGGAACTGGAGAACAACATGGGGATGGGATTTCCCGATGCTCGGAATGTCGGCAGCTTCAATAGGACGCGAAGAACAGGCAATTGATTTTCTACTGATGGATGCGCCCAAAAACACGTATCTGGTTAATGGTCATAATTACCAGGATGCACGACTGGCATTATATTTGCCCGGGAATGGAGGATTACTGACTGCCGTGGCAAAGATGTGTGTGCAGGACCAGTTCCCGCATAATGGAAAATGGAATGTAAAATGGGAAAACTTAAACAAATACGTTGAATAATCTAACAGATAACCAGATGAAAAGAGCTATTCTGATACTTCTTTCGGGTGTTACAATATTTTTCCTCCCGTGCCGGTCCGGTGCACAAACCACAAGCAAGGGAGAGATGCCTCAATACCTTTTTCCCTCATTTGTTAAATGCGATGTTCTGATGAAATCGGGCCAGGTAAACACCCCGGTGATGAATTTTAATCTTGTTTCAGGGAAAATGGTGTTCCTCAGTAATAATAACTATTATGATATGACAAATCCCGAAGCCGTTGATACTGTATATCTTAACGGATCGAAATTCATCCCTTCCGGAAAGTCATTCTATGAAGTGCTGATCAGCGGACCTGTTTCTTTGTTCGTCCACCACAAAGGAATGCTGTCGCCTCCCGGAAAACCGGTTGGTTATGGAGGAACATCGCAGATAGCGTCAGTGACTTATATCTCAAGCATCGAACTTTCGGGCATGCAGGTAAACCTGACCCTTCCCGCCGATTATACCGTAACTACTAACAATATTTATTGGATAAGGGAGGGAGAGAAATGGAGTGATTTTTCGAATGAAAAGCAATTTCTTGCTATTTTCCCCGATAAAGCAGCACAACTGAAGGCATTTATAAAGAAAAACAAGCTGAAATTCGATAAATACCCTGATCTTATTGATCTGATGAAATATATGGGTACCCTGTAAATCTTTAAAGTGTTTTCTGACAAGTTTCTTTCTGAGAATATTTATATCTTTGATGAAAGTATCAGAGGAAATAACTAACTTTATTGTTCAGCGGCTAAAATACGCTTTAAGGTCAAAAGTAAATTAGTATGAAAAAAGCTCTTGCTCTGTTTTCTCTCATCATACTGTTCTCTGCAGCAAATTCTCAGCAAAACAACAAAACGGCAGAACAGGTTGATCTGTCATATTTTGTCACACATACCCGTGCAGAGCTGATAGAGAAACTTACAGACCTGCCTCTGGGCATTAAATCAGACGATCCGATAGAGATCATCTTAGACAAGATCGAGACCTATCTGGAATCTTTCGTTCCACAGCCTGAATATTCTGACGACCTTTTTGCCTGTGCAGCCAATTTGCAGGCATTAAAGAGCGTTAAACAAGGAGGTTATGGGATAGGATCAGTACTGGTCGACAACGAAGGGAAGATCATCTATGCTGCACATAATTCCCAGATACAGAAGAAGAGGTCGGACCTTCATGCCGAAATGACTCTGATGACAAAATTTGAACAGAGCCACAAGTCTCATAAATACATGAACCTGTATGTTTATAAACCAGGCCTGACAGTTTTCAGCTCCGCAGAACCCTGCCCCATGTGTTTTATCAGGATCAGCACTGCCGGCTGCGATACAAAATATTGTACACCAGGCCCCGAAGACGGAATGGTTACACGAATCAGCTGCCTGCCGTCATCGTGGCAGGAAATGGCAATGAAACAAAAAGTCGAAATAGGAGATTGTTCACCGATAATGCAGAAACTGTCACATCTTCTTTTTTACTCATACCTGCTCGATAACCGGGGCCCTGACCAGCATTAGAATTCTATCTTCCTGTCATCCGTCAACTCAAAACTGCAATCCGTAAAACAAAATATCCATTTTACAGCTGCTGGTTGTATATTTAGACTGTTAACCTACCTGATCTGTTGAAAAAGAAAGAAACGATTCCTAATTTTGCTTAAGGAAAGCTGAATGAAACGGATTTCATGGATATTGCTGGTAATATTTCTTTCAGGGCTCTATAATACAGCTACTGGTTTTTCCATTCAGAAAAGGCAGATGAAAATCCCGGGATTTGAAGGCAAGGATGCCGATACAGCCTGGATAAATTTTTATATCAACCAGGGCTTTCTTCATCTTACAAAAAAAGCTTACGATATTGAAAAAGTAAGAGCATATATCGATACTGCAAGCCTTGTTTGTGAGAAGAAGAGCCTCGATTTCCCAGCCAACCTGCACTTTCTTGAAGCTGAATACTACTATGAGAAGGGCGACTTCAGCAGGTCTGAAACAGAGGCAGCCCTTGCAGAACGAAAGGCAGAGATAGCGAAGGATTATTCTCTTCAGGCTAAATCGCTTCTCTTCCTGGGCCGATATTACCACCGTACCGGATTCTTCCAGGAGAGCATAGATAATTACAATAAAAGCATCGTACTGTCAGAAGAGAAAAACATCAAAGGCATACGCCAGAAAAGCTATGACGGACAGGCAAGTGTTTTCATCAGCGTGGGCGACCTTAATGCTTATGTTGAGAGCCTTAAGAAAATGATACAGGTCTCGCTGTCAGAAAAAGACACACTAAGCGCTGAGTCAGGCCTACTGCGGCTTGGTACTATTCTTACGGAAGACCTGAGAGATTTCAGGCTTGCAAATACAACTCTCAGAGAATGCGTCAGGCTCGCTCTCCTCAGCGGTAATACATATTATACAGCTCATGCTATGGCAAACCTGGGATGGAATTTCTACCGGGAAAATATGCTTGACTCCTCGCTGTTTTATTATACCAGGTCTCTTAAATTCAGCCTTCCATCGAAGCATATCGGTGTATCGACAAATGCTTTCGGGAATATAGGTACAATCTACCGCGACCTTGGTAAGCATGAGGAAGCAGTGAAATATTATACCAAATCGCTCGACCAGGCCAGAATGACAAAAGACTGGTACAGTATGTCATGGATCTATAAGGATATGAGCGCCCTTTACCTGTCGAGAAGTGACACATCAAATGCCTACCAGACTTATGTTCTTTATAAGCAGTTCAATGATTCGGTTCAGGCCAATAAAAACACAACAGGGCTGGCTGAGGCCAGGATAAGATATGATGCCGATACTCACAACAAGGAGATAGCTCTTCTTGAACTAAGACTGAAAAACAACCGGATAATTACTGTTGGTTATACTGTTCTTATCCTGGCGCTGGTAAGCATCGGCCTTCTTCTTTTCAGGAGCAACAGGCTTAATACACGAAGGCGAATCAGTGAAATGAATCATAAGATATCTGAAATGACACAGGCCAACCTGAGGCAGCAGATGAATCCGCATTTCATATTTAATACGCTCAATTCGATACAATATTATATGTATCAGAACGATAAGGTTGCAACAAACAACTATCTTACAAAATTCTCAAGCCTGATGCGGAAGGTCCTCGATAATTCCCAGAACACCTCGGTACCCCTGCGTGATGAACTGGATGCACTGAAGCTTTACCTTGAACTTGAATGCCTGAGATTCAAGGATAAATTTGAATTTAACATCACTGTCGATGAGGAGCTCGATACTCTTATGTACAAGGTGCCAACAATGCTCATTCAACCCTATGTAGAGAACTCAATATGTCACGGGCTGATTCCCATGGAGGGAAAAGGATATGTCAATATCGACCTGAAACTATCCGGAAAGCACATTATTTGTACTATTAAGGATAATGGTATCGGACGTGAAGCGGCAGCTGAGATAAGAAGACAGAAAGGGACAAACCATAATTCTCTTGGCACACGTATTACCGCATCGAGACTTGACCTGGTTAATTCACTTTATGGAACCGACCTGAGAACCATCTATAAAGACCTTAAAAATGAAAAAGGAGAATCAGAAGGTACGCTTGTCGAAATACATATCCCTATCCTGACATGACAAAGAAACTGAAAACAATCATTATCGATGATGAACACAATGCCGTGGAATTCATCTCATCAGTTATCGCCGACCATTGTCCTGAGCTGGAGATAGCTGGCAAGGCATACAATGTCGATGAAGGAATCAGAAAAATAGAGGAGTTGAAACCAGACCTTGTTTTTCTTGATGTGGAAATGCCCAATGGAACAGGTTTTGACCTGCTGGCACATTTCCCTGAAAAGGATTTTGATGTCGTCTTCATCACTGCATTCAACCATTATGCAATAAAGGCCATTAAATTCAGTGCCGTGGACTATATCCTGAAACCGCTGAATATAACGGAATTTATAAATGCTGTTAAGAAAGTCCTGCAGAAAAGGTCTGAATCAAAACACCAGGGCGACGACAGCATAAAGGTACTTATGGAAAACCTGAGGTCGTCAGTACCCTCACGGCTCGCTATACCTACCTCTGAGGGAATGGAATACCTGAATCCAAAAGAAATAATCAGGATAGAAGCCGACAGGAGTTATTCATGGTTCTTCCTTACAGGCGACAGGAAGATCCTTGTCTCAAAGAATCTTAAAGAGTTCCAGGACCTGCTGGGTGACCGTTCTTTTTTCAGGTCGCATAACTCACATCTTATAAACCTTAAGTTTGTCCGTAAGTTTGTCCGCAAGGAGGGAGGTTTCATAGAAATGACCGACGGCGAACAAATACCTATTTCGCGAAACAGGAAGGACATATTCCTGGTACATATGTCGAGGTTTAAAGGATGACACCTCTCAGACTGATCTAAAAAAAAAGGACCGTCGCCGGCCCCTTTACTTAACTAAACCTGATCGTGATTGCTGCTCCGGATCACTGCTTTGTTGCCGTCATCTCCGTGTTGGTATTCAGCAGGAAAGGAAAGTAAGCTGCAATGAGCTTTGTGGCTTCCAGTTCCGGTGTCTGACCCGGACCAAGAACTTTCTGATGGAAGTATTCAACCCTGTTGAGGTTATCATCAGTGGTTTTGTATCCCTCCTTCTCGAATGACTTGTCGAGCCTTTCAACACCGAAATAGACTTTATTGCAGACATACTGTACTGACAGCTTATCAGAGAGAACTACATATGTCTTGCATTTCTTCTCCTTACACACAATAACAGTAACCTCCATTGGAGTGTTTTCGTAGCTGATCTTGTAAGCCTCACAATCACTACCCTTCATGGGGACAGGATTGTCGACTGTTTCGACCTTGTAGTTTCCAAGTGCTGAAAAGGTCTGCCCTTTTGCAACAACTTTTTTCCCGAATGCGACAGTGCTTAACGCTGCTAAGAGAACTGTCAGAATAAACATCTTTTTCATGGCTTGAAGAGTTTAATGTTAATTTCTAAAACGCTTTGTTCTGTCCTTATTTCTTTTCATTATTTAAATGAACTTCCTGATCTTTCAACCGAAATTAAACTAATAAAGAGCCCCGAAAAAGGATTATTTCACAAACGGCAGGTTTGAACCCACAGATTGCAGTAATACGGATAAAAACCAGTTACATATGGAGCTGAAACAATAAGAATAGCGGATTGACCACAATGAAATTAACCGATTAGTGGCAAATAGATGACAGATGGTTAAGAAGGCCGGACTCTACTGCCTGGCCGGCAGCAAGGGTACGGGTTATGCCGGTTTCGACTGGTTCAGGATAGAGTAGATTAATTTGTATACCTGAATTTCCATTCAGCATACCTGTTATCCTTGATCTGGATTATCACTTCGTATACGCTCCGGGCCCAGTGATTCCTGAAACTTATTCCGCCAGCCACTCCCGACATCTTTTCTGCAAAAAGAAGGTTTCGGTCTGCAAGATTGAAAAAGGCTACCCACATAATTCCTTTTTCCCTCACCTTGTCGAGTGTTTCGACGAAGAAGACAAGGCCTATCCCTTCAGTATTTTCAATTTTATACTGTTTGATAAGCACCGAAATCGCCTCTTCGCTTAGTCTGCCGGTTCCATCGCTGCTGTTATAGGAAATTATGGTCGAGGGATCGATTGCTTCATTGAGTTTTGTTACTGCTGTCAGGTCGAAAGGCACCTCGTCCTTGCGCAGGGCGGCTTCAAAATTGTACTTTGTCCTTTCAGCAATGACCAGCCTGTTCATATCGTCGAATAAGGGGATCAGTTCATCCTTTTCAACAGTGCCAAGAGGGCCTACAAGCTTAACCTGGGTGAAATCGAGTCCCAGCCAAACAACCTTTGTACCTGTGCGGCTGAAAAGATCTTCGGCTTTCTGTGGAAATGCCGTATTGTATGTGAAAACAGCTGCAAGGCTGAAGAACACGATCTTTCTGAAGTTGACTAACTTGTTCATGGGTCTGATTTTTATCTCTTTGTTCATTTATCCAGCTAAATTAATGAAAAAGAATCTGTTTGTCAAAAAACAAAATTCAGCAGACGGCTCACAATACCTGCCAGGATTATTGCAAAGACAATCTCGATAAGGCAGACTGCCATTGCCCTCTTCCAGCCGTAATCTTTCCAGAGCACGGAGATTGTTGCCACACAGGGTACGTAAAACATGCTTACAACAGCGAGTGTCATCATCTGCTGCGACGAAAGCGCTTCACTGAAGTTTGTGGTTCCCAGGAAAGCTGCCAGCATGACAAGGATAAGCTCTTTTCTCAGTACCCCGAAAATGAGGAGAATACCGGTTACTGCAGGCAGACCGAGCCAGGCGACTGTCACCGGACTTATGAAGTCAGAGATTGCAGGCATCCATCCGGCCAGGTTTATTGCCTGAATGATAACACCTGATATAATTACAATAGGTGCAGCTATAAAAATAAATTCCTTCAGGGCTTCCCAGGTCTGGCTGAGAATTGTCGCCACATGAGGAGTCTTATAATCAGGCATAGGCATGATGAGCTCTACCGGTTCGCCGGGCACCAGTTTTGATGATATTTTCCCAATCAGTAGTATGAGTGCCATTGCAAAAACATATAATCCGAAGGCCCACAGCAATCCTACATATTTGCCTACCAGCCCGAATATTATCACTGAGACGGCTGAACAGGGTATAAAAGTTACAAGGACAGCTGTGATGAACCTCTCACGTTTTGTCTCCATTATCCTGCACGACAGGCATCCCGGCACGTTGCATCCGAATCCGATTATGAACGATATGCATCCTTTTCCGTGGATACCCATCTTATGCATCAGGTTGTCCATCAGAAAGGAAATCCTTGCAATATATCCCCAGTCTTCCAGTATATACAGGAAGATGTAGAATGGAAGTATATATGGCAGGGCAATTTGTACCAGTGCGAGAATACTTTCTATGGCAGCCCATCCGATTGAAGCCAGGAAAGTAATTCCTGCATTTTCAGTCCACCATTGATGCCAGCTGGCAAAGAGGGAATCGAAGAGACCTGACAGCCAGTTTCCCAGGCTGAATACTGTCATGAACATACCGCCCAGGATGAGTATCATAACCAGGTAGCCCGAGACCTTGTGGGTTGTCACCGCGTCGAGGCGGTCGCTCAGCGTGGCTTTGCGGTGTGGAAGAACGTTTACGATCTCCCTCGATATCTGTGAAGCATGGTGGCTTCTTTCATCGGCAATGATGAGTGATGAATCGTGGCCGTGCATCTCCTCGAGGCTGGCACACAGTTTTCCGGCAGTATCGAGTATCCCCGGATTCAGGTTACGTACCATCGTGGTTATTTCACTGTCTTTCTCAAGAAGCTTGATGGCTGTCCACCGCTGTGGATAAGGGAGGTCGATTTCCCGGAGCAAACCTGATAGCTCCGAAATGCCTTTCTCAATCTCCTTTCCATATAGTCTTGTCCTGAACTCTCGTTTCTGGTCTTTGACTTCAATGGCTTTGTCGATCAGATCGGTGAGTCCGAATCCTCTCGAAGCGACTGTTCTGATGACCGGGACATTTATTATTTCCTGGAATTTATGTGAATCGATGGTGATGCCTTTCTTTTTTGCAAGGTCGACCATGTTGAGTGCTATGATCACAGGGCACTGGAGCTCGAGGAGCTGGAGAGTGAAGATCAGGCTTCGCTCAAGGTTTGTGGAGTCAATAATGTTAATTACGAAGTCAGGTTTCTGGCTGATGATATATTCGCGTGAAATTTTCTCTTCTACCGAATATGTTGTCAGCGAATAGATCCCGGGGAGGTCGAGAACATCGACTGTATAACCTTTATAATAGAGTGTGCCCTCGAGTTTTTCTATTGTTTTCCCGGGCCAGTTACCGATATGCTGATGCAAACCTGTGAGGTAGTTGAATATTGTTGATTTGCCCGAGTTACCTTGTCCTGCCAGTACAATATTTATTTTTTTCTCTTCAGTCATTTTTGTTCCACGATGATTTTCTCTGCCAGTCCTCTACCGAGTACCAGCCTCGATCCGTTTACTTCTATCTGTACAGGTCCGGAGAAGAGCGCCTGTCTTATTGCCCTGACTTCTGCTCCCGGTTTAAGTCCCAGGTCGGCAAGACGCTTGGCGGCCTTTTTACCTCCGCGTATTTCTATGATGATAGCATTTGTGTTGTCTTCAAGGTCTGCGACACTGTATTCTTTTTTACCCGCTTCCATTTCTTAAATCAAGCTATATATGATCAATTATTCAGATGTATTGTTAAAAAAACTACTTCTCCTCAACATGTCGGATTCCTTCGTCGAACAGGTTATTAATATGATGATCGTCGAGTGAATAATATGCAATCTTGCCTACCTTGTTATATTTCACAAGCTTCATGTTGCGTAGTGTTCTCAGCTGATGGGATATGGCTGATTCTGTGGTACCGACGATAGCTGTAATATCATTTACACACAATTCCTTTTCGAGGCACAGGGCATAAATGATCTTTGCCCTGGTGGGATCGCTCATTGCCTTGAAAGTCTCAGCCAGGTCATGGAAAAAGGATTCAGGCTTCATTTTCTTACTCACCGTCTTTACCTTGTCTTTTTCAATTAAGGATTTCGGCTGCTGTGGCGCCTTTTTCTTTTTCTTTATGATACGTTTTAACATATGAA
>Ga0116171_10001338_pt1 | contig 24601 bp, 18 predicted proteins | sample AD_JPNHW2_MetaG_FD_89798 | JGI IMG/M metagenome (GOLD analysis project Ga0116171, IMG submission 89798) | Active sludge microbial communities of municipal wastewater-treating anaerobic digesters from Japan - AD_JPNHW2_MetaG | ecosystem: Engineered > Bioreactor > Anaerobic > Digestate | place...
AACATAGTAAATGCAACAACAGCCAGAGCCGCCCAGCGAGCTAATTTGGAATCCCGTATTGTATTTGTAATAGTTTCCATAATATTATTTTAGTAGTTTTTTTGAACGGTAAATGTAAAAAATAAATTGAAAATAAACCGGAATAAGGAAAGTAATCATAAACATTGCTTTGGCTTAATTGTTGATAAGGATAAAAAGATACAGTTCATGATAAGGGTGGTAATTGTATTTTAACTTATTTTGTACAACTAATAATTACAAAAAATTATAATGAAAAGATATTTATCTATTGCATTGCTGGTGTTGTCGGCTATTACTGCAAATTCGCAGAACAAAGAGGTTCCTGAAAACTCAGGAGTAAAATGGTACACTATCCAGGAGGCTGAAAAACTCTATAAGCAAAATCAACGTCCGATTTTCATTGACACATACACAGAATGGTGCGGTTGGTGCAAAAAAATGGATAAGGAGACTTTTACAAATTCAGTTATTGCCGATATACTCAACAAAAAATTCTACCCGGTAAAGTTTGATGCTGAAGGGACCGAGAGTATTGATTTTATGGGTCAGACTTTTATTAATGACGGAAAAGCAGGTAAAGCTCATCAACTTGCAATTGCCCTGCTAAATGGACAATTATCATATCCAACGGTAGTTTTTCTGACTCCAAGTAATGGGAAATTAGCAGTTTCTCCTGTTCCCGGATTCAGAGCAGCTAAAGAAATGGAAATTCTCCTGAACTATTTCGCAGATAAAGCTTACGAAACCCAGAAATGGGAAGATTTCCAGAACAGTTTTAAAGGGAAAATCCAATAAAGCGAATCGTTCCGGGCATGAGTGTTCGAACTTTACATGCGGCACAATGCTCAGATCTCTTCTTATTTGCAGCTTGTTATAAAATTAAATGACTATAGGCAACCATGAATACGATTTTACAGATCGCTTGAAAATCAATTTATTTACCCCATTCCGCTTTGCGGAAGTAAATTGATTTTGGCTTCGCTCCCCATGGGGCCGGGGTAAACGAAGTCAAAATCAATGGATTTTTATGTATGATTCCCGACACTCATATAAAATTACATTAAAGTTTTTCCCATTTTTCTGTATCGCCAGGGACAACCTTAAACAATGGATGACATATAAAGGTTTTGATCTCGCTATTTATTCTGAATTTTTCCCGGTCACGGATTTTCAACTTGTTTAAGAGGTGTTTTACCTCAAAGTCTATTTGTCCGGATGTGACAGGGATAAAAGAGGACTTTAACTCCCAGTTTATTTTATTCCTGTCAAAATTATAATTTCTTCGTTGCGCTTCATTAAAAATTTCCTGCAGGTAAACATTTATACTATTTATTGGTTTTTCCTGGATTTTAAATCTTTCAAGCTGAGGATGATTTTTATAGCCTTTTGTTTTTCCTTCGAGTACACGTCTGGCCAACAAGGCTTCTCTCCACAAGGCAACAAGGCCCTTTGAATCAAGGTATTTTGGATGTAATGACCAGATTCTCACTTTTTAATTTAAATTGAGGCCATTCCCGCCTGCTAACAGAACCTTATATATACAATGGGCTTATTAATTGTTTAACTGAACTGTTGTCTGGATTTTCAATAAATCAAAACCTTTCTCTTTCAACCGCGATAATATCTGCTGATATATTACATAGTCCATTTTTGGAGTCCTTGAAAGTATCCATATATTTAAGACTTAAATCACTGAATTCCGGTTCTGATTAATTTCTCAAACAGCAATAAAGAATCTCTAAGCTTGGTATTTGTTACTTCAGTTTCTTTACCATTCCCGGCTAAATATATGAATGACCAGGTCCCGGTTGCCAAAGTTGATTGTTTAAAGTCTCCATTAATTTGTATCTGATTATTCATAGCTTTATTTAATGAGGAGAAAGCTGAGGTGTAATCCTGATTGATACTTAATGAAAATTGAATTGTTGTATCCCGAAAATCACATTTGGTAACCACAGCATTAAATTGATCAGGGTTATCTGTTGGGTATATGGTAAATTCAATTTGTCCACCACCATAACGAACGAAATGCATAGAATCATAAAAACCTTTTATAGTATTTGAATCCTTTTTACAGCTAATGCACATTGCAAGAAAAAGAAGGAAGATAATCCCGGTAGTTTTCATAGCATGATGTATTAAATTAAGAATGATACTCTTATGTTATTTATTTCACAACAAAAATTGTTCCATTGTCTAATTACTTCTTCCTCATACATGTGATTTTTTTATTCTTGCTGAAATCTGTTATATGCAAGTGCCCGATCAATTCGGTACAAGGTTATGTACCGTCTACTTTTCTATTTGAATTTGTATTGCACCATTTATTGTGTCTCCATTTTTAAGTGGTCTGCGGACAGTCGCATATTCAGCTTCCAAAAACATTTCACCGCCACCTGAATGAAAATCAGCAATCAACATTCCAAATCCTGTGCTATTTTTAAATACACGAATTGATTGTTTTCCGTTCGATATAATTTTCACACCCGTACCATAGTCATCAACAAGGTGTGCCCATATTATATTCTTTTTTGTTGAACGGAAATCGTTACTGCCCAATTCGTTAGCATCGTCTTTCCAATTGACTTCCGGATGCCATAAGTCGTTGTAAATACTGTTTTTAACGAAAGAGACTGAACCAGATGGCCGGCCGATATGATTCTCAGGATAAACTGACCATTGAGCTTTGCGCTCCCAACTTAAATTTTTAAAGTCATTGCCTAACTGAAACAGCAGTCCATATTGTCGTGGATTATTTTCCACTCTCATTGTAAAATTATAATTTACATAAAATTCGCCTTCTTTATTAAAGATATATTCAAAACTGCCGGCTGCTTCATCATAACTTCCGGTTATTTTTACGATCAGGCTATCATGTTTATATCCGGTTTCGATGTTTGTCAGCTTCCAATTGGAAAGGGGGCTGTTAAGTGGTTCGGTGGTTTTTACATATTTTGGGGCGCATTCGTTTGTTTTTAGTGCTAATACCATCAATTCAGGACCTCCATTTAGAATAACTTTATTCATTGAGTTTAAGGATGAAATCATGCCGGATTTTCGGTTGATGATACATGTGAATTTATTCCCTGAAATAGAAATATCCTGTTCTGTTTGTTTCAAGGTGTATCTTTCATTTTTGATAAGGGGTGGATTCAGCACTGTCTTGTCAGGTTTTCCTATCGGCAATTCGTACTGAGCGATTGAATACCCTGTCGGGCTTGAAAAATTAATTTTTATTTTTTTACCCGCAAGATTTGAAGTCTTAGGCACAATTGTTATCCAACCTGAAGACAGGGGAGCAAGATCTGATCTGATTGTGCCTGATTCATTTTCAATTTCCCAATTGATTTTTATCTCATTTAAATTTGTAAAGATATTCCTGTTTTCAATTTGCAAAAAGATTTCATTTTTATGCGCGTCATAATTGGCATAGTGGTTAGAAATTTTAACAGGAGAATACACATTTTTCACATGCCAGTATTCCGGTTTGGTTCGCCGCCAGCCGTCAACAGGTCCCCATGGGCCATAACCGGTAACGGTGGAGTCGGGAAGAAGAAAAATATCATCAATTCCCGACCATATAGCACCTCCCAAACATCCTTCGCTTTTGTACATACTTTCCCAAATCTTTTCAAATACCTCTCCCCAATCGTCCCGTACCTGAGGATCTGTAAATACCTCCTGTCGATTATATACATTCAGGTGACAGTATTCACCGAACAAAAGGGGACGTTCAAAATTCCTTGCAACATCTGCTCCCAGTGGACCCGGGTAATGAATGTTCGCAATTTCCATGCAAGTGCTGCCAAAGTTGTTATACCCTCCATAAGCCTGATCATGAAAAGTTTTCGGGCGACTCATATCAAGGCTGTCGTAAAGCTGTTTTATTTTGTTCCAGTTTTCTGACCAATACGATTCATTAGCCATTGACCAGATAATGACAGAAGGGTGATTTCTGTAGTGTTCAACAGTCTCTATTGTGGTATTTCTTAACCATTTCAGATATTTCGGATCAGTAAAATTTAGTCTTGATGAAGCTGCTCCGGCTCCATGGCTGACCCAACAAAATGGATTTTCGAGTTCAACAAAAAAACCTAATGAATCGCATATAGATATAAACTCTTCTGAAGGAGGATAGTGTGAAGTGCGGATATAGTTGATATTGGCCTCTTTAAAAAGTATTGCATCTTTCAGACGTATTTCCCGTGTAAGGCTTCTTCCCATAAGCGGATGCGTTTCATGACGGTTTACTCCACGCAATTTAACAGGCTGACCATTTACAAAAACCCTGTTTCCGACAACAAATATTTCACGAAAGCCTATCTTTTGTTTGATAGTTTCAATAGTAGAACCGGACTCTAAAAGTTCAGTCCGGAGAGTATAAAGATAGGGTTTCTCAGGATTCCATTGCACTGGCGAATCAACAGGTATTGAGAGCCTTGCTGAGGTATTTTCATTTGTTCTTAGTAATTGAATATCTGATGAAGAACTGACAACCGTTTGTCCGTTTTGATCGATAAGCTCACAATTTACGGTAAGTTTTTGGGAACTGGCTTTACGCTGATTAGCGAGTTTGATATCTATGTTTAAAACAGCGTTTCTGAAATCATTATCAAAATCGGTTTCAGTATGAACAGATGTAATATTTACATCAGGCACTGTAAATAAATATATATCACGGATTATACCTCCCATTGGATAATTCATGTATTGAAGGACACATCCTAATGTGTCGGCCATTGACTGGGCCTTAACAGCAATCAAAATGTGGTTTGTTCCGGTTTTTACAAAAGGTGTAATATCAAATTCGAATGGAGTTAGCCCACCTTCATGCATACCTGCATATTTTCGGTTTATATAGACTTTTGCAATGCTATAAGCACCTTCGTTTCTTAGTTTAATCCTTTTTCCAATCCAGTTTTCAGGTATTTTAAATGTCCGGTAATACGATCCATATTTATTAGTGTCTACTTTATATCCTTGCATTACCCAACATGCCGGAACTTTTATATCATGCCATGACGTTGCAACTTTTTCGGCAGAAGAGAATACTTTTTCTTCTGCGTTTGGACAAAATTTCCAAATTCCATTCAGGTTTAGTTTTCCCCATTCTTCAGTAACAGGAGTAAACTGTATTTGAGATAACAATGTTTTTGAAAATCCCAAAATACTAATTAGCAATAAACATGCTATTCTAATTGCTGCTAATGTATGTTTTGAGTCTAAATTACTATTCATAATTTGTATCGGATTAGCGAAAAAATGGAGCACAACGACAGCCTCCCAAATAACCTTTTTCAATCAGCAAAATTTCATCAAATTAAAGCTGAAAACTATTACTCTGAAAAGTTACCAATTAAAACCGATATCGTGAAAAAAGTTTTCCATATCGGGCTATATGCTTGTCTATAGAGACGTATTTTTTTAATCACAGATAACTGTGTGAACAGGTGAAGAATAGTATTTTCCTTATATTAAAAGGGACAATTGATTATAATAGCTTTGTTGGTGTTATGTTTAAGCATGTTATTATTGTCGAGGTATTACTTACTAATTAATTCAACAGTCACAAGAAATAATTCATTATTTATATAAAACCTTCTGCCGCCTGTTGAAGCCATGGGCTCTCCCTCCATATATGTTTCGACCTGAATTTTGCGGATTATCTTATGTGATTTATTTTCCCGGACTAAACATGATCCGTTTTCAAGATAGTAAGCCAGAGTATAGATACTGTCATTTTTATATTTTATATAGTCTGATACATTTAGAATGTCCTTAGTCTGACTATCATTTATAGCTTTTGTTTTCATGTCATCGTACCCATATAACATAAATGGATAACCCATAAGAAAAGTATCCAGGGGAGTCTTTATTAAGTAATCACCTTGATCATAAAGGATTACTGAAATCGCAAACACATTTGGATCATCATGTTCTATTAAGTTAATCGTGGTCCCCTTAATTTCCATTTCATCATTGTTACAACCGCAAATTAGTGTAACCAAAATCGACAGAAAAAATATTTTTTTCATGATGAGAGAGGTTAATCCAAATGTTGTTATTTAACTATAGCAAAAAACATACCATTATTGAATCATGAAATTCCTTAATTCGTTATGCTTCAAGCATTTTGTGTCTTTTAGACAACTGGCACTGTGAGCTACTTAAGAGTTACCTGACCGGTGGTATAATTTCGCACCTTTTGCCATCCAGGCATAAGGTCTGTTGAGCTTTACATGTGACATGGCATAATGTTTATCGAAGCCGGAAAACTGCCAAGGTTTACTGAATTTTTATTGCAAGCCGTTGAGCGTATACGGGTGCATCAATCATGATAAACTTTCTAGAAAGCAGGAGCAAAACACAAAAATCGGTACAAGTTTATTAACACTACAGTCAGTCTTAAAACAAGTAGCTTATTTAAAATCATGATAAAACCACTTTAGCCCATAAAAGTTTTATTTGATTGTGTTTTCTTCGCTTTCAATCTGAGATATCTCTTCTCTCCAAAGTTCCAGTTTTTTTAAATCTGCTGGTAATAAATTTAAGATTTTCCCCTGGGGAGTGACAATAACTTTCTCTCCTTTATTAACAATAACTGAATCAATTCCTGATATCGGAGCAACCATGATACTGCCATCAAAAACATTAAATTCACTGCCGATTGCATCATCCTGGTCGATTGTGAAAATTGTGCCTCTCACTGCACAGACAGCAGTAGGAGTGCGTACCTCAACCTTCTTTTTTAATTTATTCCAATAACTATTTACCAATCTCTGAACGTCCTCAGGTACAGACTCTGCTGCAGCAAAGAATCTTCCTTTTTTCAGATTAGGAATATTACTCCCGGATTCATTCTTAACAATTTCCATTTCAGTATTTCCTCCAAGGATAAGATCTTTTCCACCCTTTTCGAAATCATAGTGGAGCTTGATTATTCCCGTGGTTCCAGTCCTTATGACGTCACCAACCTGAAGCTCAACTGCTTCTATGTTTTTTGAATCTGCAATTAGCGTTCCGTTTCTTCTTATTTCAATAGCACCCTTATAGGATGTAATTTTACAGTTAAAATTCACTTTATTAAATTTACCTGGAGAATAGTCATCAATTGATTTCATCTCCGATGGTTTTGCATCATCCAGCTTTTTAAAAGATTTCATCATGTTATTATGGTTCACCTCGTCTATAGAATCACTGGTGCGTTTTTTTCGGACGAAGATCATTTCTTCACTTGTTTTGTCCGTTTCAGGTTCACTGAGCATGTTATCGAGCAACGAATTGATCGCATCTAAAATGTAAAGACTACCAGATGCCGACCTGGTGTTATTTGAAGTGTTCGGCTTGCTGCTTGTTGTACCTGTTTTTTTATAATAAGGACACCCGGGTTTATGTGTTCCATTAGGAAGCTCAACACCACAATAAACGCAAACTGCTTTTTGAGCATAAACAGGCGAAGTGGATACAATAAACAAAACCAATAGCAATTTGGCCAGAATCAATAAAGTCTGTTTCATAACATTAGTCTTTTATTAATAACTCCCATTCATATATTTTATCCTGCGATGAACGAACATCTGGTGCATCAGGCTCAAGGAAAATATATTTTGTCATATTCACTATAGCTTTATTATAGTTTTTAACCTGAGCATAAAGCAGTGCCAGATTATAGTATGCCGAGGGGTAAGATGTCTGATTAATTTCAATCGCTTTTTCATAAAGCCCTATAGCGTCATCATACATCTTCTTTTCACTTATTGAATTTGCCTGGACAATCAACTTTCTTTGCTCTTCGGGCATATCGGTCTTGATAATCAGCTTTCTATAATTCTCAGCAACAGGAATAAAAGAATCGAGTATGATTTTATCCCTTTGAAGGGTTATTTCTTTTTGAATGGCTTTGAAAACGTCTTTTAACTCGTAAATACTATAACGCCCGTTATTACGGGTATAAAAGGAAAAATCTTCAAACTCAATATATAATTTATAATTAAAAGAAAGGTCCGCTTTTATGTGGTCGACAATATCTAATTTAACATCAAGTAAATCTGAAAAGAAGAAGACTGTGTTTTTATTCTGAATTTTAAATTCAATCCTGTTATTATAAATATTAAAATCATCAGGTTCTCCATCCAAGTTCAGGTAGTCATCTATTATTCTTATTCCATTCAGTTTACTTTTGAGATCGTCTTTTAGCTTTTCGGTTTTTTCGCCATCAGGTAGCATCAAATTTTTGTAAGAATTGTTTATTTCTACCTGATTAGTTTGAGAATAACAGGGATAATTAGTATGCAGTAAGAATAAAACTGTAATTAAAAAAGAGTATTGCGTTTTCATAACCCCTATATTTTTTTTAATTATTTTAAATGTAGAAATCTCTTCTTTCTAGTCGCACTCCAGTTTTTCATCTTTTCATTATTATGATATGATCATAATCAGAAAATATGAGAATGATTATTCCATTTTTTCAAATATTATTCTTTTTGCAGTATCTCCCAACTATAAATTTTATCCTGTGCCTCCTGTGCATCTTCGGCTTCTGGTACTAATAAAAGATACTTCTTCATACACATTATCGCATAAGGATAGTTTTTTATCATGCCAGCAATTAAAGCCGAGTTGTAATAGCCCTCGGGATATGCCAGAGGGTCAATTGCCAAAGCCTTATTATATAATTCTATAGCTTTCCTTGGATTCTTCATCTCAAGCATCGTATTTCCCTGAACAATAAACTTCCTTTGTTCACTGGTAAGGGCTGGCTTCTGTTTTAGCTGTCTGTATTCCTGCGCTTTGGGCTTAAAGGTTTCAAGTTCTTCGTCTGAATACTTCACTCTGAACATATGTTGAAGATAGAAAAGTGCATCAGCAAGACCCGGATTACAAATCGCAAAATTGTGAGGACCCACTTTAAGCGTACATTGATGGCCTTCACTGCCCTGTGGAGTATAATGAATTATATTATCGAACATAATATCTTCTAAGTTTATCCTGATAACACCTTCCTTGGTAGTTGTAAATTCAAAGTAGTCTTCGGTAACAATTATCGGTTCTTTTTTTATCCGGTTCCCCTTCACTCTTGTGCTGTCATTATAATAAGCAAAATCATCATACTGCCACTGGACAAATGTGTACTTCCCAAGATATTTTATCATATCATTTTTTGCTGATTCAAATGTCATTTCAGGTTTTAGTTCGGTAGGAATATACTCTTTCCCTTTGTTGTTATATGGGTCAAATAAATCCAGCATTTCACCCAATTTTATTAATTTATCACCTTGAGCCTTGACATTATTAACCTGCATCATGGCAAGCATCAGTAAAAAAAAGGTCATTGACTTTTTCATAAAAGTGGTTTGAATTATTGTAAATCAAATTATTTAAGTCTGACTTTGTGCTATCTTTAAAATAGTAATATAAAATTGATTTGGCAAAGCAAGTCTTAAGATAAATCAAGTGCTTTCCTGCCTTTTTCAGTTTAAAACCAGGATTTATTTCCTTATTTTTTCTTTTTTATTTATTCAATTTCTTAACTGGAGTCAAATTAACTCATTACATACTCAATCTGGCATTTTTTTTCTGATATTGACGCACGATAGCAGAATCGAGGAAAAGACTCAGTATTGTTAATTTTATAACACAAGCTGATAAATGATGGCAGTAGTAAATTGTCTATCGATCGAAAGGCAAGTCCTGGTGTTATTGAAGAAACCATCTTGTCAAAATGAATTATTTTAAATACGGTGCAAAGGTATAATCATCGCATGTAGTTAGTATTTGTGCTAACACCATTATATGTTCCAAAAAATAGTTATTACAATAGTTAACCTGGTATTGTAAGTATGCTTTTGGGTAATCTTACTTTTTGCTTCAAATATTCTTTTTGTTGTCATAAGCTTGACCCAGAATACCCAGTTTCTGAATGATCTTAATGTTTATTCTGTGTTAATCTTTGGATTTATGCTCTTCAAAATTGCTTTGTAAACCTCAGGAATGTCCCCGTCAAGAGAGGAAATGTTGCCTTACTACGTCAGAAATTTTTACGCCATGGCCCGGTCAGTCACAATAACGATTACTCCAACTTCACTATACCTCTTCTCAAAATCCCCGGACTAACTCGCACATTTTCTGATTAAAATTAAACAATTTTATTTAAATACCTGAATAAAAGCCGGTAACAATTCTCCTGTATTCCGCACATTTAAGAATACATTCCCCGATCAGACTCTTCTGAGAAGGCAGAATGCTGAAGGCAATAGGCTATAGGAAAAAGGCTGGAGGCAGATGAAAAATCCTTCCGCCTGCAGCCTGCAGCCTACTGCCTGACGCCAAACCCCGTGGTTTTTACTGCATCATTGCAGTCAATTACTTCCCGATAAGATAATTTGCCGGAAGCTGAATCACTTCACCAAACTGATAAATCAGTCTTCTTGAACTGAATAATGTTTCTGATCCCATGTTGATTTTCAGGTTTACCATGTCAGGAACCCTGTAATACATTTTATCGTAAACAGTTTCTTTCTTATCCGGATTTACTTTCTCAATTATAGTGAGATCTTTTGTTTTCTGTTCAGGAACCAGTTCAATTGTAACAGGTGTTCCATTTTTTGCCGTACCAGCGGCAGGGCCGGTAAGCTCAGAGAACTGAAAGAGAGTAACTGCTTTCCCCGACATCTCCTTCTTTGGTATAAGCAGATAAGTATATCGTCTTGTCTCCTTAAGTGTCTTTCCGGCAAACAGTTCAGTATACCCTTTCTCCATGCGGTTTATCTCTTTTATTGCAGCATCGCTCTGAGGGTAAACATTTGCCTCTCCTGTAAGAATGAGATGTTTTCCTTCCCTTATCTCCATAAGTCTTTTTGCAGCCCTTTCAGCCAGCTGATCAGCAGTCAGTCTTTTCTTATTTTCAACAATATAGGGGATCCTTATAAAAGAGGAATCAATACTTATACGTTTGAATGCAGTATCTTTCCTGACAAGGAAATACTCATCCGAACCAAGATCAAATGAACGGAATTCGCCATTCTGCGATTCTTTTATCTCCTTTTGTTCATTGGCAGTCTCCGAACCATAACCCATATCCAGGATAAGTCCCTCTTTCTTCAGCGCCAGAACATTTGTCTGGAAAAGAGAACTGCTTTCAATAACATATAGCTCAGAAGGATCCATTTCTTCACTTGACTTTACAAAAATTCCCTCGATAGACCACGACTCGTTCTCATTCTGAATAACATTGCTCATGCCAAGAAGATCTCCTGCATATTTTGCATAAGGGCCTGGTTTCTCTATACTTCTTTCCATCTCAACAGTCACGGTAAGAACTGTTCTTGGTAAACTATATGCAATACTGCCTTCTACAAGCTTCTTTGTATCAGACAGACGCGATATATCAGGAGGAGTTCCTGCAAGTTCCTTCTGTGCGGTACATCCACCAATAAAAAATATAATAGTTAGAAATGCTGACAATCTGATTATCGTTTTCATGATTTATTTTAAATTTTAAAAGTTCAAATTTAAGTTACTCTTATTTTAATTATTAGCTTTTCTTATTGTAGTAAACGCTTTTCCTATATTATTAATTATATCCGATGCAATTAAAGCCTCAAAGCCCAATTCTTCAGCAGCTATGTCTCCTGCTGCACCATGCAGACAAACGCCCAATATGGCAGCATTCTCAGGAGAATAACCTTGCGCAAGCAAAGATAATATTATTCCTGTAAGTACGTCACCGCTGCCTGCAGTTGCCATTCCCGGATTCCCTGTGTTATTAAACATCACGTTTCCTTCTGGTGTTGAAACTGATGTATGAGCCCCTTTAAGAACAACAATACATTTGTGTTCTATTGAAAATTCTATCTGTCGCATCAGTCTGGAATAACCATCTTCAGTCTTTCCGGCCAGCCGTTCAAACTCTTTCGGATGTGGTGTTAAAATAGTCCCGGCCGGTAAAAGGGAAAGCCATTCTTTTTTTAACGAGAGTATATTCAATGCGTCGGCATCAAGTACCATCGGCTTTTTACATTGTGATAACAGTTTGTAAATTGCCTGCATAGATTCACTCCCTGTTCCCATCCCTGGTCCGGCTCCGACAGCACTGAACGAATCAGTAATTTCAATATCGGTTATTGATTTTTCATGGTTATCGGGCTGAACCATGGCTTCCGGAACAGCACACTGCATAACAGAAATTCCGCAGGAAGGGATATGGCAGGTTATCAGCCCGATGCCAGTTCTTAGTGCGGCTCTGGCTCCAAGAACTGCTGCTCCTGTTTTTCCGTACGATCCTGCTATAAGAAGCCCATGACCGTAGCATCCTTTATGATCAAATCTGTTCCTTTTCTTAAGCAGCGATGCAATATCTTTCAGACCGGGCATTGAATATGGCGTCTTAATGTTCCGTATTGCATTATCGCTCAAGCCTATTGGTAACACGACCCACTCACCTGCAAAACAATTGTTTTCGGCGAAAAGGAAAGAGAGCTTTGGAAACTGAAAGCACAGTGTATAAGCGGCTCTCACAATGCTGTGGCCGGTATTGCCTGAATTATCCTCACCAAACAAACCTGAAGGAACATCAACAGATAAGACCGTTGCGTCAGTCTTATTGATATGATCGATGATATCTGCAGCCAACCCTTCAACAGGCCGTGAAAGACCAGATCCGAATATAGCATCGACGACCAGATCGTCAGCCGATACAAGCGGAAACTGATCGGAACTATTGATAATGTTTAGCTTCACAGAGGTCTCTGATTCAAGACGTTTCCTGTTCACCTCCCAGTCTGAAGATATCTTTTCCGTGAATCCGATATAACATACTTCTGTTTCATATCGTTCGCGGGCAAGCATCCGGGCGAGGGCAAGACCATCGCCCCCGTTGTTACCGGGGCCAACAAAAATAACTATACGACCCGATCGCCCAAACTTAGCGGTTATCCATCTGAAAAGCTGGCCGGCAGCTCGTTCCATAAGATCAACAGAAGATATTGGCTCATTTTTTATTGTATAGTCATCTATTTCCTTAATCTGTACGCTGCGAAAAATTTTCATCTGCTGATCTTATATTTCTTCAACAAATTTACACTCTTCATCCGTTATAAAAAAAGCATTCAACAATGAATTCACATAAGTTGATAAAAGCAGCTTTTATCTTTCAAAAAGATTAATATATTTGTTATAGGTCACGACTATTGAATCATTTCTGAAAAAGAATCAAAAGAAATACCGTGTATTATATTAATAATCATAAACAAAAAAGATATGTTTAAAAATCACCCCAAAGGATTACTGGTAGCCTTCTTTGCTAATATGGGAGAAAGGTTTGGATACTATACCATGCTGGCTATTTTCACCCTGTTCCTTCAAGCGAAATACGGGTATTCAGCAGCAACCACCACCCAGATTTTTTCAATTTTTCTTGCTTCAGTTTATTTCATGCCTCTTTTCGGAGGCATATTAGCCGATAAGGTTTTGGGATACGGAAGAACAATCAGTCTTGGAATGGTTATTATGTTTATCGGATATATCCTGTTAGCAATTCCTTCAGGTCAGAACAGCGGTCTTGCCCTTGTTCTTTCAGCGCTTGCAGTTATTGCTATAGGAACAGGCTTATTTAAAGGTAATCTGCAGGCTCTTGTCGGGAACATGTATGACGATCCGAAATACAGCAAGAATCGTGACAATGCATTCAATATTTTTTATATGGGTATCAATATCGGGGCTATGTTTGCACCTACGGCAGCTGACTATGTAAGCAATATGATACTTAAAAAATATGATCTTTTTTACAAAGGTGATATTCCGGCATTGGCACACAAGTATCTTAATGGCGATACATCAGTTACAGAACGTCTGACTGAATTAGCAGCAGCTCAGCCTGCCAAATTCAGCAGTCTTAATGAGTTTGCCTCGACATATATTGATGCTTTAAGCAAATCATATCATTATGCATTTGGAGTAGCATGCATAAGCCTTATAATATCAATGCTTATATTCTGGGGATTCAGGAAATACTACAAACAGGCAGACATGACTGAAAAACAAAAAGCTGCAAGTGATGTATATAAAAATCAGGTTACCGTTATGGAGCCAAAGCAAGTAAGGGAAAGACTAATTGCACTGGGACTTGTGTTCTTTGTGGTTATATTCTTTTGGATGGCATTCCATCAGAATGGAGCATCGATGACTATTTTTGCCCGCGATTATAATGTTGACCATGTTGACAAATTCACAAACATCTGGTTTGATTTATTTGGTCTTCTACCGGTCTTCCTTTCTGTTATAGGCATATATTTTGTCATCAGGAAAAAAAGTTCAAACAGAACCAGAATTTTTGGAGGATTAGCTTTTATTGTTTTTGCAATTTTAGCGTTCTTACGATTCAGAACATATGGAGAATCAAACGATTTTTCTCCACAGAAGTTCCAACATTTTAATCCTTTCTTTATAGTAGCCCTGACACCTCTTGTTGTAGGTTTTTTCAGCTGGTTAAGTACCAAAGGAAAGGAACCATCATCTCCAAGAAAAATTGGAATTGGAATGTTAATAACAGCAGTTGCGTTCATGATATTGGTAATAGGATCAATGAGCTTAATCGGTTTCAGCCCCAAAGAGATTTCTGAGACCAGGGCTCCTGAAGATGTATTGTTATCTCCGTATTGGCTTATTTCAACATATTTCACACTTACAATAGCTGAACTATTCCTAAGCCCTATTGGTATATCATTTGTTTCAAAAGTTGCTCCTCCCCATTTAAAAGGTTCAGCACAGGGTGGATGGTTTGCTGCAACTGCTATAGGAAATTATGCTGTGGGACTTGTTGGTCTGTTGTGGTCAAAAATCCCTCTCTGGGCATTCTGGCTTGTTCTCGTTGTATTCTGCATTCTTTCTGCCACATTTATTTTTTCGATATTAAAACGTCTTGAAAAAGTAGCCAAATAGTCTTCTTACTTATCAACACAATCTTACCTCACCCCTCTCTGACCGCCACAAGAGTGATTGGAGAGGGGAGCAATGAGGCAGAGTCAATGGAGTAAAGCAGAAAGATTTTAAATAATTCATTTATTAATTTTTTTAGCTCATACGCTAATATTTTCCAAGGAACAGTATCGTTTTAATTGATTTTTGCAAAATAACCCTTACTATTTATTTATTTTAACTAATTTTGTATTTTTAACATTATGCATCTCTTGAGGTGCATTTTTTATAAAATATAATTATGAAAGTCCTGAAGTTTGGAGGTTCCTCTGTCGGTTCACCGGAGCGGATTAAGGGGGTGAAAAAGATAATTGAATCCCAGAGCTCACCATGTGTAATAGTTGTATCTGCTTTTCAGGGAGTCACCGATGACCTTAAACAGATATGTGAATTTGCTTCCGAAAGAAACGATGAATACAAAACGCTTCTTGAAAGGATGATTCTTAAACACACAGACTATGCGAAACAGCTTATAGAAACAGATAAACTGGATTCTGTTCTTGATTCAATCGATACTATTTTTAACGATCTCAATGAAACCCTTAAAGGGATCTACCTTCTCAGGGAATTAAGCAAACATGCTATCGATCAGGTTATATCGATCGGAGAAATTCTTTCGTCGCTGATAATTAACAGTTCATTTAAAGAGAGCCAGCGTATTGATGCTCGTAGTATTATTAAAACCGATGATAATTTCGGATTTGCCAATGTTGATTTTTCATTATCAGATAATCTTATCAGGAAGGGAATATTAAGTAACAACAGGCAAAAAGTGGTTCCCGGATTTATTGCAAGTAATTCCGACAATGAAACAACAACACTCGGTCGGGGTGGTTCTGACTATACAGCAGCGATAATAGCTGCAGCTATTGATGCCGAGGTACTTGAGATCTGGACAGATGTCGATGGTTTTATGACAGCTGACCCCAAAAAGGTTGACAAGGCTTACCCGATTGAAAGCCTGACTTATTCAGAAGCTCTTGAATTATCTCATTTCGGGGCAAAAGTAATTTATACACCGACACTCCGGCCTGTTTACAAGAAAGGGATTCCTGTTCTTGTGCTGAATTCATTCAATCCGGCTGCAAAGGGAACCCGTATCAGTCATGAATCGTCTGACGGAAGCATAAGCCCCATAAAAGGCATTTCTTCTATTGACCACATTGATCTTATTACATTACAGGGACCTGGAATGGTAGGTGTTACAGGAACGTCCATGAGATTATTCGGTGCCCTTGCTCAAAAGAAGATAAACATCATCCTGATAATACAGGCGTCATCAGAGTTTTCAATAACCTTTGCTGTTGTTCCATCTGACTCATGCGCGGCAATTGAGGCAATAAATGAAGAGTTCAAAAAAGAGATCGGTCTGAACAACGAATTGAAGGTTCTGTATGAGAAGAATCTTTCAATTATTGCTATCGTAGGCGAAAGGATGAAAAACACTCCCGGAATTTCAGCCACTCTGTTCAAGGCGCTTGGAAGAAACGGGATAAATGTAGTTGCAACGGCACAGGGTTCCTCTGAACTTAACATTTCAATTGTCATAAAAAATGAAAACCTGAAAAAGGCTCTTAACGTCATTCATGATGGTTTTTTCCTTTCCCGCTACAAAGAGCTGAACTTGTTCTTCGCCGGCACCGGTTTGGTAGGATCAAGTCTTCTGAAACAGATACAAAAGCAACAGCAGTCTCTCTTTTCAGAGCATAGTCTTAAAATAAATCTCCTGGGGATTACGAATTCCAGGAAGATGATTATCGACAAGAAAGGAATTCCTTTTGAGGATTGCATTGAAACGCTTAAGACATCGGGTGAAAAAAGTGAAATAACGGCTTTTATACAGCAGATGACAAGGCTTAATCTCCGGAATTCAGTATTCATCGATTGCACCGCTGATGCCAATGTTGCATCGCATTACCTCGATATTCTATCAAAATATGTGTCAGTTGTTGCCGCCAATAAAATTGCGTGCTCTTCAGAGTATAGCTATTACCAGGAGCTCAGGACCATTGCAAACGAACGCGGTGTAAGGTTTATGTACGAAACTACTGTCGGGGCAGGCCTGCCGATAATCAAGACCATCAATGATCTTATATTAAGCGGGGACAAAATTTTAAAGATTGAAGCAGTACTTTCTGGCACAATGAATTTTATCTTTAATGAACTTGGTCCGGATATGCCGTTAAGCGGTGCTATCAGGAAAGCCAGGGAGAAAGGATTTTCAGAACCTGATCCACGGGTGGATCTGAGCGGGACTGATGTTGTGAGGAAAATTTTAATTCTTGCACGCGAAGCAGGTTACCATATTGAAAAGGAAGATGTCATTGTAAAGAAGTTTCTTCCGGATGAGTGTTTTGAAGGCTCTTTGAATGATTTCTTTGAGAAAGTTCAGAAATTTGATGCTGAGTTTGAGCAGAAGCGTCAGAAACTAGCAATCCAGAATAAGAAATGGAGGTTCTTTGCCACTCTTGATAATGGTAAGGCGAAAGTTGAGCTCCTTACCATCGGATCTGATCATCCTTCCTATAACCTTGAAGGAAGCAATAATATCATTCTGCTCACGACAGACCGTTATAAAGAACTTCCTATGGTCATCAAAGGATACGGGGCAGGAGCTGAAGTTACTGCAGCAGGAGTATTTTCTGATTTAATGAGAGTTGTGAACGTTTAAAATTTACTGAATTGGATAAGAAGCAATCATATTATTCCACAAATTTCCGGTCATCTGAAACCAGTTTCAAAGAGGCATTACTCAAAGGACTGGCTCCTGACAGCGGATTATACATGCCGGTCTCTATCCCGTTATTAAGTTCCGATGAACTTGAGAGTTTCTCAGATAAAGAGTATCATGAAATTGCATTTCACATTCTTAACAAACTCATCGGTAAGGAAATAGATAAAGATGATCTCGAAAAAATATGCCTTGATGCATATACTTTTGATGTTCCTCTTGAAAGGGTCTGTGACCGTAAATATATTATGCGGCTTGATCAGGGTCCTACTGCATCATTTAAGGATTTTGCAGCCAGAATGATGAGCAGGCTGATGCAGCATTATCTTTCGGTCAACAATCGCCGCCTTACGATTCTTACTGCCACTTCAGGTGATACCGGCAGCGCAGTTGCAAGCGCCTTTTATGGTCTGAGCAATATAGATGTAATAATCCTGTTTCCTGCAAACGAGGTTACAACAATGCAGAGGAAGCAGATGACAACTTTGCAGAAAAACATTAAGGTTATTGCAGTTAACGGAAAATTTGATGATTGTCAGAGACTTGTTAAAGAGGCATTTGTAGATTCCGAGCTGTCGCACGTGCCACTTTCATCAGCAAACTCCATAAATATCGGACGATTATTGCCACAATCGGTATATTATTTTTACTCATGGGCCAAACTATCAGGGAAAGTTGATGATAAAGCAATTTTCAGTGTTCCTTCCGGCAACTTCGGTGATCTTATGGGCGGACTTATTGCCGGGAAAATGGGCCTTCCGGTAAGCAAATTTATTGTGGCAACAAACGAGAATGATGAAGTTCCGGAATTCCTTCTGACGGGTAATTACAAATCAATAACCCCTTCAAGAAACTGCATTTCGAGTGCAATGAATGTCGGTCATCCCAGCAACCTGGCAAGGATTGTTACACTTTATGGAGGAATAATGGATGACACCGGGAAAATCATCAAAGCTCCTGACCTTAAAAAAATGCGCAAAGAACTTTTCGCTATAAGCGCTACCGATGAAAAGACCAGAGAGATAATTGCCGACAGCCATAAAAAATATGGAGTATTACTTGAGCCGCATGGGGCTATTGCATGGTATGGAATAAATGAATTCTTCAGACAGAACCCTGAATTTGACCACAAAACACAGCTCTGCATTTCTCTTGAGACTGCTCACCCTGCAAAATTTCCGGAGGAGTTCCGTAAGATAATAAATGTTGATCCGCCACTTCCTCCGTCTCTTATCGGGCTGGACTCAAAATATGAAAATTACTTTTCTTTAGAAAATGATTATAAGGCATTAAAAGAATTCATTTTAAAAAACAATTAATAAAGTACCATTTAATCATGTATATAGTATGTTCTGATCTTGAAGGTGTATATGTTCCTGAGATATGGATCAATGTTGCAAAACAGACAGGAATTGATGAGCTGAAACTGACAACAAGAGATATAAGCGACTATAATGTCCTCATGAAACGCCGGTTGGGAATACTCAAAGAACACGGCCTCACATTACAGGATATCCAGAATGTAATAGCATCTATAAAACCATTACCAGGTGCATTGGAATTCATGGATTGGCTCCGCTCCCATTTGCAGCTTATAATTGTTTCTGATACGTTTATTGAGTTTGCTGATCCACTTCTCAAGCAGCTTGGCCGGCCTACCCTTCTTTGCCATCAGCTTACCACAGATTCAAAAGGTAATATCACTGATTACAACCTCCGTCAGAAAGATTCGAAAAAAAAGGTAACCGAAGCACTCCAAAACCTTAATTACAAAGTGATTGGCATTGGTGATTCATATAATGACATTTCAATGCTCCGCACTGCAGAACTTGGAATACTTTACAACCCGCCCCAGAATGTCATTGAGGAACATAAAGATCTGAATGTTGTGAAATCATATGATGAGTTAAAAAAGATAATCCTGCAAACTATATATAGCGAAAAGTAAAGAGATTGACAAAAGGAAGAGCATGTTATGCGGGTTGGGAAGGTTATGCAGGTTGGGAAGGTTATGTAGGTTTGCAGGTTGTGAAGGTTTTTTGGTTGTGTAAATAATCCGGGTGATTTTATTACAGGAAGGCAATTGATTGTTCTTTTTTTAGGTTTTAAAGAAGAATGATATTGTTTTTGTGTATCAGATTGCTAAAAAGAAAATTATATTTGAACAAACAAACCGGAAAAATGAAAAAACTGATTCTTACTTTTTCGCTTTTTGCAGCATTTATGATAGTAGTTAATGGTCAGGTTGATACAACAACATATACAAAAGTCGGAGATAAAGCACCTGCATTTGTCTGCAAAACGATTGACGGTAAAACCATTGATATAAGCAAGCAGCACGGAAAGATTGTTATGATAAATTTCTTCGCCACATGGTGTGGTCCGTGCAACATGGAATTGCCTGTAGTTCAGAAAAATATATGGGAAAAGTACAAGGATAATTCAAAATTTGTTCTCGTAATGATAGCAAGAGAACACAGTGAGCAGGAAGTTCGGGACTTTGTCACTTTAAAGAAATTCAAAATGCCGTTTGCTGCCGATTCTGACAGGAAGATATATAAACTATATGCAAGTCAGACCATTCCAAGAAATTACATCATTGGTAAAGACGGCAGGATTATTTACCAGGGTATTGGTTATACTGAAGAAGAATTCAAGGAGATTGAAGCCATTATTTCTGAAAAGCTAAAATAACCATTATGATATCAGCAGCATTAAAAAACAGGTATATACAGGTCTTTATTGCTGTTCTAAGGATAGCAATAGGCTGGCAGTTTCTATACGAGGGTATGGTAAAACTGCTTAACCCGCTCTGGACTGCCCGACCTTTTCTGGAAGGATCGCGCTGGATATTCGGCGACCTATTCAGATGGATGATCTCGGGGGAGACCGGAATGAACATAATAAATGCAGCTAATGCTTATGGTCTTACTCTTATCGGGATTGCTCTTATACTTGGAATATTTACAAAGCTTGCATCGTGGAGTGGAGTTACTCTTCTTCTGATGTATTATCTGGCTTATCCTCCTTTTGGCGGATTCAGTTACGGATTCCCATCCGAAGGCAGCTATCTGATAGTCAACAAAAACCTTGTTGAGCTTTTTGCACTCATTATTCTTGCAATGACTAATTCAGGTCTGTATTTCGGTTTGGATCGGCTGATAAAATCAAAAAGAGAGGCTTCATTCAAAAAATCAGAAAAACAGGATACATCAGAAACAACGGATAAAGAAGATATCAACAACAGAAATACACGAAGAGAGTTGCTTAAGGGACTTGCTGGTATCCCTGTCCTTGCAGCCTATGGTGGTGCTTTCATAAAAAATCTTTCAGAAGCAGGGCCGGATGCTGTATCGGGAGCAACAATTAAAGTCGATTATAAACAGATAAAGGATCTTAAGGGGAAATTGCCGGTTGGAAAACTTGGAAACCTCACCATGAGTAGAATGATAATGGGCTGCAACCTGATTGGAGGTTGGGCACACGCACGTGATCTTATCTATGCAAACACTCTCTTTAAGGCTTATAATAATGAAAGGAAAATAATTGAGACGTTTTATCTAGCTGAACGGGCCGGAATAAACACAACATTCATGGTTACCCAGTATTATACAACCTTTAATAAATATAAGAGTATATACAACGGAAAGATGCAATCTGTTTGCCAGGCGATGCTTCCTGACAAGGATTTTTATTCAGATATTAAGCTGGCCATCGACAGCGGGGCAACTGCAATTTACATACAGGGTGGAGAGGGCGACAGATACATGAAGGCAGGCAAAGCTGATATGGTTTTTAAAGCTGTTGATTATATACAAAGCCAGGGGTTTATCACCGGTCTGGGTTGTCATTCGCTTGAGTCAATAAAAACATGCGAAAGAGAAAACATCCCGGTTGATTTTTATGTGAAGACATTGCATCACGACAAGTACTGGTCGGCACATCCGGAAGAAAACCGTGTGGAATACAGCATAATTGGCAATAATTCAACTGATCATAACCAGTTCCATGACAATATTTGGGATCTTTTTCCTTTACAAACTATTGAATACATGAAAGAGGTAAAGAAACCATGGTTCGCGTTTAAGACTTTAGCCGCCGGAGCTATTGAACCAAAAGACGGCTTCCGTTATGCGTTCGAAAACGGAGCCGACTTCATATGTGTTGGAATGTTCGATTTTCAGGTTGTTGAGGATGTTAACATTGCTACCGAAGTTCTTTCAAGCCTCAATAAGCGCGAAAGAAAATGGTATTCATAAAAAGCTACTTCAGAATTTCCGAAGTATACCTGTCGGCAATGTTCGCCTGATCTTTCGACAATCCAGAAATTATAACAATATTATTGGCTTTCCATGACAGGAAGATAGTGCCATTATACCCGTCATTTATCACATATTTCCCGTTGTCCGATTCAAGAGCATCTGTTCCTGCCGATTCAAGATATGCTTTGGCTGAGTTCCAGGCTTCCTCATTTGATTTATTTTCAAGAATAAATACATAAAATTCATCGTTCCCTGTCATGTAGGTTGCCCTGAATGCCTTGTTCAGAAACTTATGCCCAAGTACGCTTTCATTTATATATATCTCTTCATTTTCTTTCTTCCCTATTTCAGGGAACTTCAGAATTGCAGCAGGCATCTCGGTTGTTCCTTCCAGCATGTCAGCAATCCTGAGAGCTAATTTTTCCATAGACTGCAATACCTTTTCGTTTTTCGAGAACGTCCTTATCTTGACGTAATAACTTCCTTTGTAGAAATTAGCCACTCCGTCTGAAAGATATCCCTGGGCTCCAAGATTCATGAAGCGGAAGGAAGGGGAACGTTCAGCTGAATAAATTCCAAAAGCATTGGTGTTGTCCCCCTGCTTGTATATTTCGACCTTAATTGTGTTTTTGCCTTTTTTATACTCTGCTATGTGAAGATCAACAAAGCCATAAGTGAGATAAGCATCTGCTGCTCCGTTTATATAATCCCATAGGTTATCGGGTGTAAATACCGGGAAATCCTTGTTCGTTTTATATCCCTCAAGTTCAGGAAAAAGCAGGTTCTGTGCAGAAGCTTGTCCTAAAAGCAATAGCAGGAAAGCGGCGGATATTATTTTTATCTTCATTATTGTAAATCAGTTTAGTGTAATTTGGAATTTCTGCAAACTCATTAATGCCCTTTATGATAAAAAATCCTTTGGAACATTTATCAGTCTCGATATATCTGTAATCTTTTCTTTGATCCTGAATTTTTTAGTGCATTCCACCTTACAGGTATCGCACCCGTTGCAGGGATCATCTGAGGTACCAAGCTCTCCAAGCAAAGAATAGGCTTTAGCAGTGTTTGAGTATCCATAAGCATACATATATGCTCTCATCAGATCAGGAACAGGAAGGTTTCTTGGGCATGCCGGAATACATTTACTGCAACCTGTGCAATACAATCCTGTCATAGCAGCCGGCACAACCAGGCTATTTTTTTCACTTTCGGTAAGAGTAATATCCGACAATATTTTAACATTAAGATCAAGCTGATCAAAGGTAGTCATGCCTGGGATTGCAGTACAGATATCAGGATTTGAAAGGGCCCATTTCAAAGCAGCCGTAGTATTTATTGGTTTGGTTTTTTCTTTATCAAAGAAACCTCCGCCTGCCAATGTTTTCATTGCAACAAAGCCTATCCCCTTTTCGCTTGCTTTTCTGATAGCACTGGTTAATTCACCGGAATAGGTCTGCATAAAATTATATGATGTAAGAATCACATCCCAGTCATCAGACTCTGCAGCAGCATTGATAACCGCGGCCTCATTCCGGTGAGTTGACATTCCCACAAACCTGACTTTTCCCTCTTTTTTAAGTTTTTTAAGAGCATTTACAACAGGTTTATATTCAACAAGCTCTGTATTCTGAACAGCATGAACATAAAGGATATCAACATAATCCATTTTCAGTCGCGAAAGACTTAAATTGAATTTCTCAATAAAACCTTCAGCGGTAGTCTCTTTTGAAGGTCTTCCCTCTTTGTCAACACCATCTGGTCTTACTTTTGTGGAAAGGAAAAATGACTCCCTTGGATAACTCTTCAAAACATTTCCCAGCAGAATCTCATTGTTTCCGTTTTGATAACCGTGAGCCGTATCAAAAAGTTTAATACCTTTTTCATAAGCTGCCTTGCAAAGATTCGGGTTATCGGAGTTCATCACACCAAAGCTTATCACCGGTATTCTTAATCCTGTTTTTCCAAGAGTTCTGAAAATTATTTTGTCATCTCCTTCTGTAACTGATGCTGAAGCAATTGAAGGTGAAAATGCCATCATCCCTGCAGCTCCGGCAACTCCGGTTCGTATGAACCCTCTCCTGTTTATGCTTTTCATCCCTGAATAATTTTATGTTAAAAACTTAATCTCTATTTCAGATTTCTGATCCGCACTTCAATACCTGTGTCTTTCAACAGTTTCACTATTTCGTTAGTGTTTGTCTCGCCAAAATGATATGGGTAAAGTATTCCCGGTTTGAATGCTTTTGCAGCATCTGCAACCATTTCGGGTGTCATAGTATAGGGGAGGTTCATAGGAAGGAAAGCGACATCAATATTTTTTAATGCTTTCATTTCAGGAGTGTTTTCAGTATCACCTGCAACATAAATTCTCTTGCCCCCTATTGTAATTATATATCCAATACCTTCTCCTTTTGGATGAAACGGCTGCCCAGGTGCACGCATATTAACAATATTGTATGCAGGAACTGCCTCAATAACAATATTGTTTATTTCCTGACGGTCGCCTTGTTCCATAGCCATGGCCCATGAAAGTTTTGCGGTCGTCTTTTCATTGCAGAAAACAATAGTTTCATCCTTCTTCAAATCTTTGATCAGATTAACATCAAGATGATCA
>Ga0116171_10001339_pt1 | contig 24601 bp, 14 predicted proteins | sample AD_JPNHW2_MetaG_FD_89798 | JGI IMG/M metagenome (GOLD analysis project Ga0116171, IMG submission 89798) | Active sludge microbial communities of municipal wastewater-treating anaerobic digesters from Japan - AD_JPNHW2_MetaG | ecosystem: Engineered > Bioreactor > Anaerobic > Digestate | place...
AAATCTGTCCACCAGCTCACCGAAATGTTTTATTGCCTTCACAACTGGTTCCGGCGAACTCATGTCAACTCCCGCGTCTATGAGCTCATCAAGCGGATATTTGCTTCCGCCGAGTTTTAGAAAACCGAGGTATGCATCCCGCGCCGGTGCTCCCTCTGAAAGAACTTTATCCGCAAGAGCAATCGCCGCAGAGAGCCCTGTCGCGTATTTGTAAACGTAAAATGCAGAGTAAAAGTGAGGTATCCTCAGGCACTCCAGTGTCAGTACATCGTCGATGAATAGTTTGTCTCCGAAATAAGCTTCCAGCAGTTCTTTATATTCGCGCTGGATAACTTCAAGTGTTAAAGGATCATTCTGCTCCACAATTTTATGTGAACGTGTTTCGAACTCGGCAAACATTGTCTGCCTGTAGAGAGTCGCTCTTATGTTGTCAATCTCCCTGTTGAGGATATATGCCTGCATTTTACTGTCATTTTTATATAGATCAAGGAGATATCTGCTGAGCAAAGTTTCGTTGAATGTTGATGCTACCTCTGCTACAAAGATTGTATAGTCGCTCAGGATATACGGCTGTGCATGCTTGGAATAGTATGAATGCATGGAGTGACCGGCTTCGTGGATCAGTGTGTAAAGACTGTTAATGTTCTTATCTTCATAGTTCAGTAGAATGTAAGGGGGTGAGTCATAGCAGCCTGATGAGTAAGCACCGCTTCTTTTCCCTTTGTTCTCGTAGCGGTCTACCCAGCCGCCAAGAAGCCCTTCTCTCATGATTTTTGTATAATCATCTCCAAGCGGGGCAAGTGACTTAATACATGTCTCAACGGCTTCCTCGTAAGTCATACTAAAATTTACGTCTCCGACAATCGGGACATATGTGTCGTAGAAGTGGAGTTTGTCGAGATTGAGGGCTTCTTTTCTGAAGTCGAGATATTTGAACAGAGGTGTTGTATTGTTTCTCACCGTGCTCACAAGGTTGTCGTATACTTTTTCAGGCACGTTGTCAGAGAAAAGAGAAGCCTCCCTGCTGTTGTTAAATTTCCGTACTTTCGCGTAGAAACTGTCTTTTTTGTTTGAGTGATCGAGAGTCGCAGCAACAGTATTTTTAAGATTTTTATACGACTGGTAATACTGGAAGAAGGCCTGCCGGCGGATTTCCCTGTCAGGATCCTGCAGAAACGTGCTGAAATTTCCGTGGCTCAGTTCCACTTCGTTTCCTTCACTGTCATTAATAGTACCGAATGTCATGTCCGCGTTATCGAGCTGGCTGAATATCTGTGAAGGCGCGTGTGCAACTTCACCCATCATGGCAATGATCTGTTCAATTTCTTTGGAAAGTGTGTGAGGTTTGAACTTCAGAATCTTTTCCAGAAAAAACCTGAAGTCTTTCATTGAATCATGATCCATATATGACCTGACAATACTTTCGTCAATTTCCTGTATCTCCGGTGTCATGAAACTTGACATTTCGGAAATCCGGGTATAAAGGTTTACCGAGCGCTGGTACATGGCAAGAGTAAACTGGTTGGTTTTATCCTCATCACTTCTGAGGTGGGAATAGGTATAAATTTTTTCGATCTCTCTCGAAATTTTCATATCGAATTCGAGTGAACTTTTGAAAGTTTCGAGAGACTCTCCCATCCGCCCTTTAAAGTTTTCATAACCGTTGATTTCAGCTTCCAGTTTCTTGTAGAATTTTTCCCACTCGTCATCATTTTTTATCAGCGAGGTGAGGTCCCATTTATAATTATCATTTATCTCTTTTCTTTCCGGTATATTTACTAAAGCCATCATTAATCTCCCTATGTAATTTTATACAGAATAGTAATTTACTGAGAAATGGTCAACATCTTTACAGGATGTGCGCTGCACGGACTACTGAAAGGAAAGCAGTCTTTAAAAAATTTTATCATAAAAATCGAATTATTTTTATACCCAGTTCATGAATGGAGAATAGAATTAAGGAGTCTGCTTAATTCATACATTTTAAATGGCTTTTGAATAAAACCTGAAATATCCATTCTGCTGATTCTGCCGGAGGTCTCTTCATTATTAAAACCGGATGAAATTACAATTTTAATATCAGGTTTTATTTCCTTTAAATGTATAATTGTTTCAATGCCGTCGATTTCAGGCATAATCATATCGACAATCACAAGATCTATTAAATGTGATTTATCACTTAAAATATTGATACCCTCCATACCCCCGGAAGCTGAACTAACGGTATACCCGAGTTCTTCAAGCATGTCTTTAAGGTTTGCAAGTATATTTACATCGTCATCAATTATTAGAATATTTCCTGTCCCATGGAGCGCAGGCAATTCAGTATCTTTTTTCAAATCGTGGTTTTCGCTGCTGCAGGGGAGATATATCTTAAAAACAGATCCTTTCCCTTCTTCACTGTAAAGAGTTATAGTTCCTTTATGTTCTTTAATTGTCCCGTAAACCGCGGCCAGGCCAAGGCCTGTTCCTTTCCCTAAAGGTTTTGTAGTAAAAAAAGGTTCAAAGATTTTTTCAAAATTTTCCTGGGGGATACCATTTCCAGTATCGGAAATATTTATTTCTATATAATCTCCCATTGTAGTAAGAAAAGGTTTATCCCTGGTAAAATATTTATCAAGCCTGATGTTCTGAGTCCTGAAAGATATTATACCTCCGTCAGGCATGGCATCTCTTGAATTTAATGCCATATTAAGAAGGGCATTCTCAATAAGGTCCGGATCTCCGTTTATTATTTTATATTCCGCTTTCAGTTCTATTTCTATTTTGATCTTTTTATCAATTGTATGTTCAAGAATGTCGGCGACATTTGAAACTGTTTCGTGAAGGTCAAAATCTCTGAATACAGCACCGCTCTTTCTGGAGAAGAGCATCAGTTTTCTTATTAAACCTGATGCTCTTTCACCTGTTTCCAAGATCCTTGTAATATATTTTTTTTCGTTTTCATCAGGTTTTATTTTATGTGAGAGGAGTTCAGCACTGCCAATGATAACACCTAGCATATTGTTGAAATCATGAGCTATCCCGCCTGCAAGCCTCCCTATCACATCCATTTTCTGTGACTGGCGCAGTTTTTCTTCAAGCAGCTTTGCATCTGTAATATCAACAATCATTCTTAGAATGGATTTTTCATTCATATAATTTATCATAATTGCGGAATAGATAATATCTTTTTTATGCGTATTTGCTGCAACCAGAGATGAGTTAACATTTTCGATTACTCCGCTTGCTGTTATTTCATCAGTTAATCTTTCGTACTCTTCTGAGGTGAGTGAATGTATTTCTCTATATGTGAAATTTTTTTTGAGAGTTTCAAGGCTGTATCCTGTAATTTCAGCGAAAGCACGGTTGGCATTTATAATCCGGCTGCTGTTCATGTCAGTGATCACAATCCCATGGGGGCTCTTTTCAAATATACTGCGGAAAAGTTCCTCCCTCAATCTGAGATTATTTTCGCTTTCTAGCAGGAGCGTTCTGGCATCCTCCTCTTTTTTTCTAAGGAGTCCTGTCCTGAAGGATAGCACCAGTGAAACCATTGCTGAGAAGAGTGCAAGGAGACTTGCTGCTGTGATAAACATTTTTTTCCATGATTTAATTTCATTCTCAGCTTCATCCAGATACACACCTGTACCTATGACCCAATCCCATGGCGGAAATTTTCTGACGTAAGATATTTTGCTTCCTTACTTAGTAATTTCATCTCTTCTGTTCCATACATATTTGACGGGGCCGCCCTCTGGATTTGAGTTTGCAATCTCAGACATCCTGGTCATAAGCTTCATCAGAATCTGCCCATCAGGGCCTTTTACTTCTTCGGGATTAATGTTCTCAAGATCTCTTCTGAACGGGTGCATAATCACCATTCCACTGCTGTCGAGTATCCAGAAATAATCTTTTGTTTCATCACCGAATCTGAATTCTCTAATTCTTTTAATCGCTCTCTTTTTTGCAGTTGTTTCAGTTAATGTCCCATCCTCTACCTCATCATTAAGGGAGTTGAGGTAGTTAATTACAATTTCGACAAGATGTCTGCATTGATCTTCTTTATTACGGAAGTGTTTTTTTTCTATAGACGGAACAAAATAACCGAAAATCATTATCATGAATACGGTAAAAATAATCAGAGAAGGGAAGAGCACCCTGATAAATTCTTTCAGAAGCTGGTTTCTTTTTCCCCACTGGTAATCCATGATCCTTCCGTTTATTAATATTTAATTAATTCAGAAATAAATACAGAATGATTTAATATATATAGATTAAAAAAGAAAAACAACAGAAAAAATATTACGGAATCGAAGAATTTTTAAACCTTAAATTGCAGGAGTCAATGTAACAGAATAGACTTTATTCAGCCTCCAAAACTTCGGCAATATCTTCAAACTCCAGTATTAGTTTATACAATAAACGGAGAAATTATAGTTGGCCATACATGCCGTATAAAAAACAGCATGTATGGGAAGAATCATTTTTTAAAAATTTTGTTAAAGATAATTTAAGCACTGCTGCAAAGTATTCAATACATCATATCCACTTCAGAATTCCCGCAAAGACGATAAGCATTATTGCGTTCACTGTAAATAGTGAACCGATGAAAGTCTTCTGTCTTTTCGGAGTCCAGTCGTACGCGAGATTTGCCGCGAGAAAAAAAGGAATATATACTGTTATGAAAACCGGGAGAGATCCCCACCATGGATAAACCCAGTGAAACGTGGGAGTTTTTGCCAGAAATATTTCAAATATTGAATAGAACCCGGCGTTTACTATTGCGATAAACCAACGGTTATTTATCCCGAAAATTTTCATCTTTGGATCATCGGGGAGTATCTTCGTGAAGATAAGACCTGCTACAGAGAACATAAGGCTTATTTCTACACACACACCGATAAGTAAAAGAAAAGATGTTCCCGATGGGACTGTCCAGAGAGCGTGACCGGAGAAGTGCTGTATAAGGGCATTCATGATTTCATAAAACCAGTGTACCATGTAAAGGGAGAGACCGGCCGCTACACCCTTCCAGTTTTTGTTTGAGATTTCATTAAAATAAATATAAACAACAAATGCGAAGAGCGGGATGAAATACCATTGAAAAGTTTCCGGATTTCTTAAAATTCCCAGAGCCTTCTGAGTAAGTTCAGGCTGATTCATAGAGTTTCTCCTGATAGTAATTTGTCATACTCTGGCAGATTTAAAACTGTGAGTCAATAAAATTAATTTGATAATAATTGTTCCAGTATCGGTATTTCCGATCCAAAAAAACGGGCATGGATTTTATGGCCATGCCCGTTGTAACAACAGATTTATTCTCTAAATCATTTTTAATTTATTATTTACTCTTCTTTTTTTCTTTTGGTTTTTCTTCAGCAATCAGAAACGTATCAGCTTCCGGCTCTGATTCCTTTTCCCTTACAAGTATTTTGCTCTCTGTTGCTTCCCTGAATTTTTCAGTATATTCGAATACTGCGGGAACAACAATAAGGGTAATAATAGTCGAAATTATAATCCCGCCCATAATGGAAATACCCATAGACTGCCTCATCTTAGCCGCTTCTCCAATACCAAGCGCAAGCGGAAGCATGCCGGCAAGCATGGCAAATGTAGTCATAAGAATAGGCCTGAGCCTTCTCTGTCCAGCCTGAAGTATGGCGTCTTTCCTGCTGATTCCGGTTTTTACACCATGCACCACATTGTCAACCAGCAGTATTGAATTTTTTGTAACAAGTCCCATGAGCACAACCATCCCTATCATGCTCATCATATCGAGCATAGATCCCGTTATAAAAAGTGCAAACAGCGCACCGGTAAGTGCCGGAGGTATCGCAAGCAATATTGTAAATGGTGTGATAAAAGATTCGTACAGGCTCGATAGAACCAGGTAAATAAACAGTATTGCAAGTATCAGGGCAATCACTATGCTCTGTGCTGTTTCGGCAAAAGTTTCCGATTGCCCGCTAAAACTATATGTTACGTCCAGAGGAAGTTTTACGTCTTTCAGGAGGTCTTTCGTCTGAGACATCGCATCTCCGACCGCGCCGCCCTGGCCCAGGTTAGCGGTAATTTTTACAATATAGGCCTTGTCTTTTCTGAGGATCTTCGAGAATCCGGTTGTATACTCGCCGCTTGCTACGTTACTCAAGGGAATCATCCTTCCGCCGGTATTTGCTATTTTAGTTGAATTAAATGTCTGTCCCAGGTCTCTCTGATCCGGCTTCAGTCTGGCGCGTATATCGTAGCCTATACCCTTTTCACGGAACTGGCCGACAATTTCTCCGGATATATTATATCTCAGCTCGGTCCCGGCAACACTGTTCAACACTCCGAGTGCCTGCATCCTCTCCTGGTTGAAGTTTACCCTGAACTCCGGGCTCCCTTTTCTGATAGATGTGTCCATGTCAACAAGATCGGATATATTCTTCACCTTCTCATAAATCAGTAGAGCTCCCTGCTCGACTGTTTCCAGGTTTCGTCCCGAAACGACAAGGGTATACGGAGCACTCCCTTTATAACCCTGCGAGGAAGCTACCGATGGGTGAAGATCTGAAAATTCCTTAAGCATCCCCCTGATGACCTCTTTAGTTTCATCTGTAGTCTTTTCTCTTTCTTTCTTCAGGAAAACATAAATCTCACCTGCAGTCGCATCACCCAGAGAACTGCCGACTGATACAGCGTAATGATCAAGATCTTTAATGGTTTTTAACTTCTCCTCAATTTTTTTACAAGCATCCTCTGTCCCCTGGAGGCTTGTACCTCCCGGAGTTTCAATATATATTTTAAACTCACCCTCATCACCGGATGCCTGGAAAGTTTTTTTAACAAAGGAGAGCAGAGCTATACTGCTGATGAAGACCGCAAGGGTTACTCCTATAACCAGCAGGGAATGATTGAGGCAGAATCCCATAACCTTTGTATACAACCGTTCCATGTTATCCTGGAATTTTTCAAAAGCTCTTGTGAAAATATTACTCGATTTTTCTCCGGAGCCCGCGAAATAGGCGCTCAGGAACGGAGCCACTGTAAGAGCATCAAAAAGGCTCACAATCATCGCAAAGACAACAGTAAATGCAAATGGTTTAAATAACTTTCCTATTACTCCGCTCAGCATACCTACCGGCATAAATACGGAAAGGATAGCAAGTGTTGTGGCAATTACTGCGAGCATAACCTCATTTGTGCCTGTTTCCGCGGCCTTGAAGGAATTATGTCCATCTTCGAGCTTTCTGAAAATATTCTCCCTGACAACAATCGCATCGTCAACAAGAAGCCCTACTACCAGCGATAACGCCATAAGGGTCATAATGTTAAACGTATAATCCATAACATACATCAGGATGACGGCACCCAGCATACTGTTTGGAATAGCGATAGCGGTAATAATTGTCGACCTGATGTTACCAAGGAAGAGATATACCACAAGTACGGCTAAAATTATTCCGATAAGAATTGAATTAACTGTCTCATCAACATTTGTTCTGATCCACTTCGACTGGTCGGTTGCTACTATAAGGCTGGAGTTACCGGGCATCTGTTTAAGGGTGGCATTTATCGAATCAAGCTGGGCCTTTACTGCATCTGTTACTGCTACGGTATTTTTACCGGATTGCTTAATAACCTCGAGGTAAATACAGGATTGGATTCTTCCGGTATCATTTTTTTGAGTTACATCTTCCTTATTTTTGTTTTCGGTTTTTTTATTTTTATCAGGATAATATATATAACCTTTAGATTCAAGGTCCTTTAGTCCGTCTGTTACCGTACCGAGAGTTTTAACGCTGACAGAATTTCCTACATCACCGGAGAATGAAATTAAACTGTTATTTATCTGTTCAAGGTTTGTATATTCACCCATTGCCCTGAATACAGTCTGCTTCGGCCCACGGTCTTCTGTTCCGATAGGGACATTTGAACCTGAGCTTTTCATTTTGCTCACGACAGTAGCCATTGGGATCATATATGAGTTGAGCTTATTCTGATCTATGTCAACGTGTATTTCCCGCCGGCTTCCTCCAGTGATCTGAACGCTTCCTACATCGTTTATTTGTTCAATTTTCGGCTTTAAAGTCTCATTTGCCAGGTCGTACATCTCACCGGACGGGAGATCAGATATCAGTGCAAGTTTTATAACAGCACTTGCGCTCGGGTCAAATTTATGTACAATCGGATCATCTTCAAGGTCTTCCGGAAGATTGTTTACCGCAAGACCGATTTTATCGCGCACATCCTGTGATGCCGTATCAACATCAACATCCATATTAAATTCAAGTACAATAAGAGAGAGGCTCTCCGAGTTTGTGGTACTTATATGTTTCAATCCGGGAATTGATCCAAGCTGATCTTCAAGCGGCTTTGAAATAAGCTGGTCTATCTCTTCAGGCGATGCACCGCCATAATTTGTTATAACAGCGATTGCAGGAAAATCAATTTCAGGCATCAGCTCAAGTCCGATGTTGCGAAATGAAAGCGTTCCTAATATAATAACAATAGATACTATACTTGTTATAAGAATCGGCCGTTTAATTGCAAGTTTTGCTATGTTCATTTTGTACCTCTTAAATACTTTTAATCGTAATAACTATGTTTTAAAAATCTATTTATTCTATTTTACCAGGTCAGTATAGTCGATGTAATTTCCGATAAGCTGATTCTTCAGTGCAAGAATATTATTTCTTTCGGATGTAATGCTGTTTTCAGTAGTTATAATATATGACAGGTTGAGCCTTGCCTGGCTGTATTTTTTTCTTTCAGTCACAAGTTTCGATTCAAGGGCCTGAAGTGATTTTTCCTTGTTTGCAAGCTGCTCAGCAATTCCGTTTGAGGATTCGATATAACCAAGCAGCTGTTTTCGGTAGCTGTTCTGTGCGGCGGTGTATTCATATTCAAGCGACCTGATCTGTATCTCCACATCTTTTAAACTGCTTTCCGCCGAGTTATTCTCCAGCGAATATTTAAATTCAAATCCCACACTGTAGTCTGTATCTTTCACTCCGTAAGTCTGTGATTCTGCAATATCCTTTTTAGTTATTCCTGCAAATACGTTAAATTCAGGCAGGAGCCTGTTCTCGTAAACGCCCTTCGAATAGGCATAGTTCTTCATTGTTAAATCCATTATTTTTGCGGATGTGGTATTTTTAAAATCCAGTTCAGCCAGCCCGGACTCATCAGCTTTCCGGTAATACTCATTAAAAATTTTTACATCAGGGACACCGGCAGCGATATTCAGATATATGCTGATCTGGTTTGAAATATTTTTAAGTGCTGTCTGGTATTCTCTACGCTGATTCTCATAGCTGAGGACAGAGGCGACCGAGCCCTGGAAATCATCATTGTCAGCAAGACCGGCATTTACCTTCCTTCTAACCTGCTCTTTCAGGATATTTGAATTACTGATGGCCTCGTCAAGATTTTTGATAATGTCATTATACATTATCCATTGAAAATACAGTTTCTTATAAGCGTTCAGCACACTTTTGTTGTTCTCCTGAAGCTGGTATTTCGCTATTTCCAGCTGCATATTCGCGTTATTCTCGGAATACCTGTCTACTTTCCCGAGAAAGTTATACAGGAGAGGCTGAGATATCTTTGCAGTCACAGACGGTTCGTAAGCCGTATAATCAGGTGTTGAACTGAAATTGTTGTAGTCGTTTTTTGAGTAATTATATGTACCGCTAAGAGTTGTACCTGTTGAGGTAATTGTCTTGCTCAAGCCCGCATAATAATCATATCCTTTTACATCACCTTTGTCATTTATTCCCGAATACTGTGTATTTGAATAGGCGTTTCCCCCGGCATTGAGAGATATATCCCCGCCGGATTTTGCCTTTTTAACCCTGTTCTCTGCAGAGAGTATATCCATTTCATTGCTTTTGAGTTCAGGGAGCGATTTTTCTATTTCAGTGATATAATCGTTATATGATATGGTTTTTTTTACCTGTACGGCATCCTGCGCAAAAACTGCAGAACCGGTAAGTACCACAAACATTATAGAAGTAAGAATTTTGAATCTCATATTGTAACCTCAATTCATTTGTTAAACTGGGATTACCATACATTAAAAAAGGAGAGCTGTCGACCGGACTTATAAGCCCGGTCGTAGCGGGTGTAGAAGTCCGGTCTTAACTTGCAAGTTCAGACTTGAAATTATTTCTGCTTCTGTATTCAGACGGGGTCTGGCCTGTAATTTTTTTAAAGACCGAGTTGAAAGTCGATTTTGAATTAAAACCGGATCTGAAGGCAATGGCGATAATGTTCGCTTCAGAGTTTTCCGGATCGTCAAGAATTTGTGCTGCTTCTTTTATCCTGTATTCATTGATAAATGTGTAAAAATTTTTATTAAGCCTGTTGTTGATTACAATTGAAAGATGGTGGGACGGTATCTGCAGTTCATCGGCCAGATCTTTAATCGTAATATTTTCATCCAGGTACGGTTTCTGTTCATTCATAAAAGTCTGAAGGCGGATTAAATACTCATCCTGCATCCTGTCATCAATATTCTGTCTTGCATACTTTTCTGTTCCGGCAGAATTGTCAGAGTCTTCTATCTCATGATTCATTTCAATATTCTGCCTGAATATCTCAGGCTGATTAATTAAATAGTATGCGGTAATAAAAATAATAATTATCAGTATAATTATGTTTGCCCCTAAACTTAAAGGATTTTTCTGAATGATTCCAAAATGGGAAAACCAGAAGTTGATGCACCAGAACGCGAGAGCAATGAATGAAAGCGGAGTAAGCCTCATGAGCCATTTAAGATTCATCTTATCGAGATCGGAATAGTAATTTTCAATTCTATTATAATATCTGTTAAGAACAATTATGGTGTAGGCAATATACGAAATGGAGTTAATAAGGCCGATACTTATCATGGTAAACAAAGCTTTATGAAATGATGGGGATTCACGCGGTACTCCATCAGTAGTATAAATTATAATTATAAAAAAGATAAGGCTCGCAAAGTATATTCCAAAATGGATAAGCTGTCTGAATCGGAATTTTTCCAGGAGACCAGTTATTGAAAGGGCATAAAAATAAATGAAGACCCCTGTTATTGAAATTCCAGGAAGGGAGATCGCCGCTAAAGTAAAAGATATAATTTTTATTTCCAGTCTGAAAATAAAAAATGAGAAATAATTTAAGGAGAAAATGAACAAAAATGCCGCGAAAAATATATTAGCCTTTTTATTCTTATCCATCACAGAAAGAATAAATATAAGCAGAACAGCCTGTGAAAACTCAGCTATAGTAAGAAAATCGAGAAATTGACGCATCGGTTCATTCATTAAATCTTTACCGCAACCTGTATGTTCCCAGAGTAAGTTTATTCTTTGAATCCAGAATAGAAAAATATAAAACAATTGTCAATAAATGAATAATTACACCGAGTCTTTTATCGCGACGGAAGATCGTTCGCGGATACAATCTATGAAAAGCCCGGATAAGTTTTTTTGTAAAACTTGTTGACTAAGGGAAGTTTCCTATGCAGGATTATTCCTCTTTGAATTTTTCAGTCACTTGCCAATATTTATGTTCATAACTCCATAGGTGGTGGTTTAATTTTTTATGAAAATCAGGACATGTAATTATAAAGACCCTTCCGGAAAGAGATTGTTACAGGTATTAAGCAATATGTCTGTAATATGCAGATTTACCGGGTGTATTTTAATTCTGTATTTTCTTTTCTCTTCAAACCTTTACGCTGTCACCCCTGTAGTGATTGATGACAACACAGAGTCGGTATCGTTTGGCCGTTACATGGAGATACTGGAAGATCCCACGGGTAAACTTGCCATTGAAGATGTGACTAAACCGGAGATGAATGACAGATGGTTTCAGAGTAAATGGGATGTGCCGAATTTCGGATATAGTAAATCGGCTTTCTGGGTAAAAATGAAAATAATAAATGATACTGACAGAACCAGAAATTTTATTATAGATATTGATTATCCTCCAATCAGGTACATTGAATATTATCTAATCAATAATAATAGAATTATAGAAACAAAAACTGCAGGACTGAATTTTAAAACTTCACATAAAGAAATAAAGTATCCTGGTTACAGCTTCGGAGTGGAATTTAAACCTGATCAGGACAATCTGATTTTTTTGAAATCTTTTGGAAGTAATACAATGCAGTTTCCAATAAACCTGGTATCCTCAAAACAGTTTTTTGAAAAAAAGAATAATGATGTTTTGATGTCAGGATTGCTGTTGGGATTTTTAATAGTGATGGCTTTGTATAATTTTTTTGTCTTTATGAGTATAAGGGATATCAGTTATTTATTTTACATAATGTATATCATTGGCATACTTTTTGGAGAAATGACTTTCAAAGGAATCGGTGTAAGCTATATTTATGATTATTTTTCTTATTTTAAAGAACATTTACTGCCTATAGCGGTAATGTTCGCAATGATGAGTTCAGCTGTTTTTACAAAGATATTTCTTAAATTGGATTATAATATTCTTCTTAATAAAATTTATTTTTACAATATAGCAGCTCAAATTTTAATATTTTTTCTTTGTCTTATATTTCCATATCAGCAGTCGATTCAATTGTGTTCATATTCGGGTGTAGTGAATGTTATAATGATCGTTACTGTAAGTATTGTCTCATTAATTAATAATAATAAAGCTGCAAGATTCTTTTTGTTGGCATGGGGAATAATGCTTATCGGGATGTTATTCTACGGATTAAGGGGATTGGGTTTTATAAACAGCAGCTATTTTTCAAATAATGGAGTTTGGATCGGTTCAGCCCTTGAAGTAACTCTCCTCTCTTTTGCGCTTGCTGACCGTATAAATATTATGAAAGAGGAGAAAGAAGAGGCCCATAACGAAGCGCTCCGTATTCAGAAAGAGGCAACTGAAACCCTTGAATTGAAAGTAGCAGAGCGCACATCCGAACTTGCGTCTGCCAATGAAAAGCTTCGTGAAGTTGACCGTGTCAAAACCGATTTCTTCGCTAATATATCCCACGAACTGCGGACTCCACTCACGCTGATACTCGCACCTGTCGAGGACGCTCTTTCCGGAAAAGAATTAAACAGTGAAACTCTTGAGATGATTCAGCGCAACGGACTGAACCTTCTTTCTCTCATAAACGACCTCCTTGACATTTCTCGCATAACTGCGGGGAGGATGAAGCTTTCTGTGTCGGAAACCGATCTCACTGGACTGATAAAACAGTACTGCGGAGGCATGGAATCTGCAGCAAAAATGAAAGAAGTTGAACTCGTATGTAACACATCCAACGATGCTGTTATGATATATGCTGACAATGAAATGATTCAGCGAGTGATTTCCAACTTCTTTTCAAACTCCTTCAAGTTTACAGAGCCAGGGGGAAAGATTGAGGTATCATTAAAAACTGAGGGTGATTATGCCCTGATAAAATTCAGTGATACCGGGTGCGGAATACCTGCTGATAAACTTAATATAATATTTGACCGCTTTATACAGGCCGATACAAGTCCCGCGAGAAGATATGAGGGTACTGGTATTGGACTTTCAATAGTGAAAGAACTTGTTGAACTGCATGGCGGAGAAGTTTCTGTTGAAAGCAGGGAAAAGCCGTTATATCCGTATAATCATGGCACAACATTTACAGTGAAGCTTCCGTTCGGTAAAGACCACCTGACAGGAAGAAATGATGTCGTGTTTACAGAAGGTGCAGAAAAACTGCAGATGGCACGGCATCATATCCGCGGAATAGAACCTTACCGGGAAACTCATCATTATACAGGCGCGTTGATTACTGAAGACGCTCCGTCGATATTAATTGTTGAAGATAACCATGATCTGCGCAGGCTCCTTGTTAATATGCTCGGTGATAAATACATAGTGTATGAAGCTGCCAACGGAAGCGAAGCTGTTATGATTCTTGAAGGCAAAGAGGGGATTGACCTTCTGCTCTCTGATATCATGATGCCTGGAATGGATGGCTATGAACTCCTGCGCTGGGTAAGGAATGATGAAAGATTTGAGGGGCTTCCGGTTATTTTTCTCACAGCTAGGGCTGACGGTTTTATGAAGATCGAAGGTCTCGGATCCGGTGCGACAGACTATGTTACAAAGCCATTCAATTCCGGCGAACTTCTCCTTCGTGTAAAGAATCAGATGGAACTTAAGCTGCTCCGTAATTACGCCATAAGAAATTATAATAACCTTCTTCAAAAACTCAACTCTGTGAGATCAAGGCCGCTGACCGGGGAGAGCGCTTTAAAAATTGAAGCTGTGTGTGAATTCATAAAAGAACACTACATGCAGGAACTGAAGCGTGAGGACCTTGCCGAAGCTGCAGGAATGAATCCTGATACATTCAGCAGATTTTTTAACCAGCATACGGGTAAAACTCTTAATGACTTTATCTATGAGCTGCGTATAACGGAAGCGAAGGGAAAGCTCGTGAAGACAGGGGATACAGTTACCCGCATATCCATCGATACGGGATTTGACAACATCAGGACGTTTAACCGCGTGTTTAAAAAGATCACAGGTATGGCGCCGGGTGAATTCAGGGATGGGAAATCAGAAAGTTTAAGAAGCTGATGTATGAGCATTCATCCGGAACTTTTTTGCATCATGGCTTTCTTCTTCTCAAATTTTTATTAACCATCTGCGGAGGCTAACCGTTTAACAGGAGTTTTCGCTTCTGTTAAACAGCATACATTAAATTCTTGACAATGATTCTTTTAATTCTTAAAATTTTCCGATTGAATCGGAGAAAAAAATGAATCTGTATCTATTTACATATCTTGTAATAGGGATCACTTCTGCAGTGACTCTTTATGCTTTGAAGGATGAAACCTTTTTTGAAAAGTCACTATTCTCCATTGATGCGATTTTAGGATCGAATGATTATTACCGCATACTCTCTTCAATTTTTATACACGCGAACCTCGGACATCTTTTTTTTAATATGTTCAGTTTTTATGCTTTTGCTGCCGGGATCGAAATGAAGTACGGCCATAAGGTTACAGCATACCTTTACCTTTACAGCGGACTCGGAGCAGGAATATTGTCTCTTCTGCTTCACCGGAATGATAAAAATTACAGAGCAGTTGGAGCTTCCGGCGCCGTGTGCGGAATAATTTTTGCCTCAATATTTTTAATTCCCGGCGGAAGTATCATCGTTTTCCCGATACCGGTACCTATACCTGCATGGGCGTATGCGATTCTTTTTGTATTCGGATCAATTTATGCGACTAACAGAATGGTAGGCGGCATTGCCCATGATGCTCACCTTGGAGGAGCGCTCACCGGGATATTAACTGCAGGAACAATAGACTTTGAAGCAGTGGCTGGTAACGGGCTCCTCCTCGGCGCGGTGGTAATTCCTATTGTGTTATTTTTTGTGTTTAACAGGCAGATCAGCTCATTTTTGCAGAAATATTAAATTTTTTCAGGAGGGTATATATGCGTAAAACTTCAAACTGTCTTTTAATTTTATTTGCGGTACTTGCTTTTATTTTCCCTGTATATATTAATGCTCAGGAAAGCCAGCAGAAAAATATTTCGATAGGCTGGATTAACGGGCCTGCAAAAGCTAATCTCGGTTCTCTCGCGGAAATAAATGTCCCCGGCAACTATCATTTTGCATCAGGTGACGATACAAGGAAACTTATGGAACTTTTCGGTAATCAGCCGACAGACAGAGAAGTCGGTTATATCGCTCCGAAAACTTATGAATGGTTTATGATTTTTGAATTTGATGAGACAGGGTATATCAAAGATGATGAGAAAAATTCCCTGGATGCGGATAAGATACTTCAGGGATTTAAAGATGGAGATAAAGAGGCCAATAAATGGCGCAGGGAACAGAATCTTCCTGAACTTGATATAATAGGATGGCATAAAAAACCGGCATATGACCCTGTAACAAATAATCTTGAATGGGCTACTATTTATCAGTCAGAGGGGCAGAAAGGAATTAATTATAATATAAGATATCTCGGCCGTAAGGGTGTAATGGAAGTGGTGATTGTCGCCGATGAAAAGAACCTCGTTAAAACAGTTGCTTCAGCAAAAAAAATATTATCCTCATATGCATTTTCCGCAGGTAATAAATATTCAGAATTCAGAGATGGAGATAAAATAGCCGAGTACGGACTTGCCGCTCTTGTAGGCGGAGGTGCTTTGGCTGTTGCTGCAAAATCAGGGCTGCTTCAGAAATTCTGGAAACTGATTGTAGTTGCTGTTATCGGAGCCGGAGCTTTTGTGAAGAAGATATTCAAAGGCAATAAAACAGATACAGTTGCTTCAAATGACAATAATGAATAGAACAGTTTTATGCACTTCTCTTATTTAAGAATAGAATATCGCCGGATATTTATTCCCGGCGGTATATTTGTTATTGCGGCATGTTTACAAGCCCGCCGCCGTTAAGTACATTTTTATAACCATTTTTTTCAAGTATAAGTTTAGCTTTACCGCTGCGGTTTCCTGAACGGCAATAGAGCACGATCAGCCGTTCTTTGTCTCCAAACCTGTTTAAATTTTTTTCGAGTCCGGCAAGCGGGATGTTTATCGATCCTTTATAGCTGCCGGAGGCGAACTCTTCTGTTGTACGTACATCAACAATAAGTGCACCTTTGATTATCCAGTCTTTTACTGTCGCACGTTCGGCAATACCGGCAGTTAATGCTTTAGCAATAAGGCTGAAAAAAACAAGTGCAATTATAATTCCGATAAAAATAATTGTATTTTTTAAACTGAAAAAATTTTTGAAATCTTTCATTGAGATTCTCCTGAAATGTCAGATATAACATTGTACTGTTTTTCCCGGGAAATGTTTCAAAAAGTTTTGTTAAATTATAAAAGGGAAGATACTGTATTTTCGGTTCTATCCGTTTTTTATTATGTTCTTCAAGGTCCTCATCATGTCCTGCCTGTAACTTTCAGATGCGGATTCATCTATGAAGAAATGTTTGAAGTGCCTGTACCCTTCTAACATTGAAACAATCAGTTCAGCTGTTCTTCCCGGATCGGCGATTTTAACTTTACCGGTTGCTGTTGCTGTCTCAAGTTCTTTAACAATAAGTTTCACATACTCTTCATACATATTCTGAAGATGCTTGAGCACTTTTTTATTCCTGAAGCTCAGTGAGATGATTGAGTAGTCACCGGATAAATCTGTATTGTTGTACCATTCATCGCTGCAGAAAATTTCTACAAGGCGGTCAAGTCTTTTCTGAGGATCGCTGGTCTCTATTTTCATATCGAGAAAAAGCCTGTTGTACACTCTGCTCATATAGTCAACAAGTTCAACAGTCATGTTATCCTTGTTTGTAAAGTAATGTATTATAAGACTCGGATTAATCTTCATTTTTTTTGCAACTTTTGCAATTGAAGCACCTTCGATACCTTCTTTTAAAATCACCTGGTAGTAATTTTTGAGTATATCGGGTTTTCGTAATTCAGCGTTCTGTCGTTTTTTCATCATTCTCTTTGTTGTTTCATTATAATATTTTAAAATAGAAATATGGTAAATATAATGTACTTTTACATGGTTTACAACTTCAATAAAAATTGTTAATTAGTAATGGTCAAGAAATAAAATTAATCAGATATATCTTCATTATAACAGATTACTATAGCCGTAAACGGTTGAACTCATATATATTTCCGGCTTCGGTTGTGATCAGCCGGTGTTAAATTTTTATGCCTGCATGTTGAAACACAAATCGCCGGGAAAGGTGTATGTAAAATAAAAGAAATCCCGGAGGAAATTTCCTCCGGGATCTTAATCATTAACAGACTTTCACGAGGACGATTTCATTTCCGGAAATATAGTATAAATAGAAATATTTCAAAGACATCAGTCTTCAAAGTATTCAGGCATCATTTTTAAAGTGATCCCGTCTGCATTCTTCAGACGTATTGCTAACCCGTGAATTTTTGGAAGTTCATATTCAAAAAAATACTTTAATGTAAACATCTTGCCTTCAGAAAAGTTTTTGTCGTTTATTTTCTGTACTGCAATTCCCTGGAGCAGCCACTGCCATGCTATACATATAATGCCGGACAATTCCAGGTAGAGTGTAGCATCAGCCATAAACAGATCAATCTCGCCTTTAGCTGCAATTCCCAGAAGGCTGTTTGTGGTATTCTTCCATAGCGAAATTGCATCTTCAAGATTTGAAGCGAAAGGTTTAAGCACGGTGAACCCGGAAGCTTCTTCAATAGATTTTTTTATTTCCTCAAGATAAATTTTTACCGCAGCACCTTTCTTCATGGTCACTTTTCTGCCGAGCAGATCCATCCCCTGAATACCTGTCGTTCCTTCATGTATCGGATGTATCCTTGCATCACGCATATACTGTTCAACGGGGAATTCAGAACTGTAGCCGTAGCCTCCGAGGCATTGAATCGCCTGGCTGGTAGAAACGATTCCCATTTCGGAAGGATATGTTTTTACTATAGGTGTAAGAAATTCGAGCAGAAGTTCGTACCGTTCTTTTTCTTCACTACCGGTAACGCTTATGAGATCAACAAGTTTTCCCGAATACACCATGAGAGAAAGAGATCCCTCAACAATCGCTCGCTGCTGTAACAGCATCCGTTTAATGTCAGCATGTTCAATAATCGGAATCTGCGGATTCAATGGATTTTTTTCGTCGATTTTGCGTCCCTGGAGCCTTTCATTCGTGTATTCCAGTGCAGCGTAATATGCGGCACTGGAAATGGCTGTAGCGCCAAGCCCTACATTTATGCGCGCCTCATTCATCATCCTGAACATGTATGTAAGCCCGAGGTTCTGTTCGCCAAGAAGGTATCCCCTGCAGTCATCAGATTCACCTATACTCAGCTGTGCTATCGGTGCTCCGCGGTATCCCATTTTATGATAGCATCCCGCACAGTTAACATCGTTAAATTCCAGTTTATCCGGTCCTGAAATCCGATACTTGGGTACGACAAATAATGACAGCCCTTTTACTCCTGCCGGTGCACCCTTGATCCGTGCAAGCATAAGGTGAATTATATTGTCCGCATTATCATGATCACCTGCGGATATAAATGTTTTCTGTCCCTTGATGAGATAATAACCATTTGGGGTCGGTTCTGCAGAAGTTTTAACGTCGCTAAGTGAACTTCCGGCTTCGGGTTCTGTGAGTGCCATTGTGCCCTGCCATTTTCCGGTTACCATTTTTTCCGCGAAATTTTTTTTCAGCTCTTCTGTCCCGTAATTATATATCAGTCCCGCAGCTCCTGTTGTCAGTCCCGGATATACGCTGAGTGAATAATTTGCGGATGCGAATATAAACATGCACGCGTTAAAAAGTGATAATGGCATCTGCTGGCCGCCATGTTCAGCCGGAAACATGGCATTGATCCATCCCCCTTCGCCTGATATATTCATATACTGCCTTACGGCAGGATTTACTTTAATAGTAGTTCCTGTATATTCAGGTGCATTTTTGTCCATTTCGGAGTATAAAGGATACATAAAATTGATACCTATTGTTTTAGCAGTATCGAGTATCATCTCAAAACTTTCCTTGTTATAATCACTGAATCTGTCATGCGTAAGAAGATTTTCTACATTGTGAACATCAAAGATAGTAAACTTTAAATTCTTTTCGCTGAAAAATTTTTTTGCCATTGTATTTTCCTGAAAGTTATATTTATGCAGATACGCCATGAATTTTAATTTATTGACTGAACATTCAATTAGTTAATATGTCAATATCTTTTTGTTTTTATTCTTCAGATTTAAGTGTAGTCCGGGGTATTAACAGCCGGTTTAAGCTTATATTTTATATTATAGCCGCAGGTGCCGGAATACTCATCGGAAACTGTTCTGAAAAAGTGTTGACAAAATAATATTCTCTGTCTTAATTAAATGAACGTTCAATTAGCATAAATCCGTTTTAATCATCCGGATTAATACCCGGCATATGTATTCAATTTTTTATTACAAATTTTGATAACGATTTAAGTGCGTTATAAATCTTTTAAGGTGATAAATTCTGTTTATCTCACTAATTATAGACTTTACAGGAGGTTTTATGACTAGACGGATTGAAAAAGCAGCAGTAATAGGTTCCGGTATTATGGGAGGCGGAATAGCCGCACTTTGCGCCAGTGCGGGTATAAAAACATTACTGCTGGACATCGCTCCCTTTGATCTTAAAGACGAAGAGAAAAATGACCGTGCAGCAAAAAATAGAATTGTTGAAGCCGGTCTTCAGGCTCAGATTAAAGCTAAACCGGCAGCATTCATGGACAAAAAACATGACATCCCGATGATTGAAACAGGAAACCTTACGGACGATTTCGACAAGCTTAAAGATTGCGATATCATATTTGAAGTCGTTGTCGAAAATCTTAAAATAAAACAGGATCTTTACGCAAGAATCGAAAAAGTGAGAAAACCGGATTCAATTATAGCTTCGAACACATCGGGCCTTCCTATCGCGCAGATGGCTGAGGGAAGAAGCAAAGGGTTCAAAGAGAATTTTCTTATTACACACTTCTTTAATCCTGTCCGCTATATGAAAATTCTTGAATGTATTGCAGGGCCTGAAACCAGTAAAGAAGTTTGTGATTTTATAACTAAATGGGGTGAACAGATTCTTGGTAAAGGTATTGTATGGGGAAAAGATACTCCAAACTTTATCGGGAACAGAATCGGAATGATCTCGATCTGTGAAGCGCTCATACTTCTTGAAAAAGGTATAATAACAATTCCTGAAGCTGATGCAATCTTCTCCAAGCCGATGGGTATACCGGGAACAGGTATATTCGGACTTACAGATTTTGTCGGTGCTGACACAACCGACCACATTGCGGACAACTCTTATGCGCTTCTTGTAAATGATGAATTCAGGGAAAAATATAAAACTCCGAAATTTTTCAAAGACATGATGGCAAAGGGAATGTTTGGAAACAAAGCTAAAGGAATCGGCGGATTTTATCTTTCAGGCAGAGACGCAACCGGAAAGAAATTCAAGAAAGTAATAGATATTAAAACACTTGAGCATGTTGATTATGATACAAAAGCGGTTTACCCGGTTGTGGAAGCAACAAAAGCTTTTAAAACAATTCCTGAAAAAATAAAATATATCTTCAATAATAGCGAATTTGCCATGAAACTTCTTTCATGCGAATTCGTATACTCGGCAAACAGAATCCCGGAAATATGCAATACTCTTGTTGAAATCGACAACGCGATGAAATGGGGTTACGCGTATGAATTCGGCCCGTTTGAAATGTGGGATGCTATAGGCCTGAAAGATTCTATGGCTAATATAGAAAAATCCGGCTATACGATACCTGCTAATATCAAAACCATGTTAGAGAAAGGCGGAACATCATTCTATAAAGTGCAGAACGGCAAAAAACAGTATTGGGATTTCGCATCCATGTCATACAAAGATGTTCAGTACAGCCCGCAGATGATTTTCCTTGATAACATAAAAGCTGACAAGGCAAAAATTGTACTCGGTAAAGAGAGTGCGTCTCTTGTTGATATAGGGGACGGAGTGTTCTGCTTTGAGTATCATACCAAAATGAATGCTGTTAACGGTGAAATAGTTGATCTAAGTGCAGAAGCACGCGCATATGTTAACAAAAACGGCCTTGGTATGGTAATAGGCAACCAGGCAAGCGGAATGCCGGGAGCATTCAGCGCAGGTGGGGATCTTAAATACATGCTTGGACTTGCAACGTCAGGGAAATTCTCCGAGATTGACAGATTTATTGCCAATGTTCATTCGGGGATGCAGGAAACAAAATATTCTTCATACCCGGTTGTTGCCGCTCCATACGGACTGGCCCTGGGCGGAGGATGTGAAACATGTCTATGGGCGGATAAGATTGTTGCACACTGTGAACTTTATATGGGCCTTGTTGAAGTCGGGGCCGGACTGCTTCCTGCCGGGGGAGGTTGTGTTAATTTATGGAGAAGGCTTATAGAATCTCCGGTTGCTCCGGTAACTGATATGCTCTCAGTGTTCCTTCAGGCATTCCAGCAGATAGCTATGGCTAAAGTAGGCGGATCAGCAATGGACGCCAGAAAAGCCGGTTTTATCAGGCCGCAGGATAGAATTATTTTCAATAAGGATTACATAATCGGGGAAGCCAAGAAAGAGGTTCTCCGGATGGTTGAAGACGGTTATGTACCTCCGGCGAAGACTCCTATAAAAGTTATGGGCCAATCAGCAATGGGTGCTGTTGACGCTAATATCCCCGACATGAGGGCCGGAGGCCAGATTACTCCGCACCTTGCACATATCGCAAGGACAGTAGCGTATGTAATTTCAGGAGGAGAGGCAAAAACAGGAGATTCAATATCTGAAGATTACATGCTTAAACTTGAAAGAGAAGCTTTTGTTGATCTCTGGAAAACTGAGAACTCACAGAAAATGGCTGAGCATATGGCAACTAAAGGGAAACCTTTATTTATCTAAGGTTTAAATAATGTTGTAAACTAAATTCCTTCCCGTCTTTTACGGGGAAGGTGCCCGGCGGACGGATAGGGGGGATGAGTGCCTATAACTATAAGTTCTTTAAAAAAAGAATTTATATAATACTTTTCTCTCCCCCTCTGCCGCTGAAGCGACATCAATCGGCGTTTTTTAGGGCATCGTGTCCACGCCGATACACAAACACCCTGTTTGTAGTCCACCATAAAGATAGGGGAGACAAAGATATTTGTAAAATAAGTCACCCCAATATGGAATTTAACATAATGATGTTTTCGAAGTATCATAAAAGGAGAGAAAGTCATGGAATACAGTACAATACAATGCTCAACTGCTGAAAAAGGTATCACGGTTCTCAGTCTTAACAGGCCGGATGTGTATAATGCTGTGAACCATCTGATGATGGAGGAGCTGGAACATTTTTGGCGTGAACGGCTTTACGACCTCGATACAAATGTTATTATACTCAAAGGTAATGGAGATAAAGGTTTCTGCGCGGGTCTTGATATGAAAGAGACCGGGGAAAAGGCCGGGAAATTCAGCGTTGAAGAGTTGTACAGATTCCAGGCAAGACTTGCAAGAATAAATCTCCATATGAGGAGAGCGCCCCAGCCGATCATTGCAGCTATTCATGGCGCTGCCGCAGGACAGGGATTCAGCTTTGTGCTTGCTTCGGATATAAGAATTATCAGTCCTGACGCGAAATTCTGCGCGGCTTATATTAATATCGGACTCGGCGGCGCGGACATGTCATGCAGTTATTTTCTTCCCAGGATGATCGGTGCAGGCCGGGCTTATGAGTTCATGTATACCGGAAGATTTATGACATCTGAAGAGGCTGTAAGTCTGGGGCTTGTTTCGAAGATGGTTGATAAAGACAAACTTTTCGAAACTGCAATGGAATACGCTAAAATTCTTATGACTAAAAATCATATGGGACTAAGGCTTACAAAAGAGGCTATAAATATGAATCTTGATGCCGGAGGCATGGAACAGGCGCTTAACATAGAGGATAGAAACCAGACGCTGCTTGCCATGGGTGCAGCTCTTAAGATGAATAAAGCTAAATAATATATTATTGCAATCAACGAATCCCGGGGGGATGATACAATCTGCTGATCCGGTTTTGTCATCCCTTTGTTTTCTCCATATCAAATTTACTCCGTTAAAAATTTCTTTACAATTTCTTCAGATTTTAAATAATAAAAGTCAGATTATATTAAACATAATTTTTTCGTTAGTTTGAGTAATTATACCTCATGAACTGGAGTTCCTGTTTCACCGGCAGGCCTTCAGTTTACCATAAAATGTATTTTATTATAAGGCTGCAGTTTAAGTGAATTGTTTAAAGAATGAAAAAGCATTGAGGCTATATTGATAATTTCTGATTTTTTACTATTTTTGGTCTTCGGATTTTTATTCTGTCTGGAGAGTGTAATTCTTTCGGGCAGGGGAACAGTAATAGTATATTCACATTTTTTAAGTAAATGGGATTTTATTATTTCAGACACACTTCCGTTCTTCGGAGGTAAACACCTTTCGTTTAAAACACTTATACCGCCTCTCGGTTCTGCTTTTATAACAGGTTCATATCCTGTTATAATTTCACCTTCAGGTTTTATGCTGAATCCATACGAGGGGAGATGTAGAGCATCCGGCATAAACTGTTTCAGATATTCTGAAGTAAAAATTATCGGTGTATCGGGACCGGCACTGCTGATCAACGGAAGTACTTTCTGCAGAATGCATAGTGAATCCGAAGCTGACTGGTGGAAGGAAAAGCTGCTCAATCTGACGAAAATTTCTCCGGATAAAATGGCAGGCCGTGTTAATGAACTTATTGCATCGATGTTTGATCTTCAAAGCATTGAAAAAATAGCAGAAAAAATATTTAACTCCGTGAAGCCTCTCCGCAGAACTGTTAACCTGCTTTACATTTTTTTATTTATAATAGCGCCTGTTCTAGTATTTTTATTTTCTTTTGAAAATGTACTGATCCCGGTTTTAACTGCAGTTCTTTTTCTGCATGCTGCAGCAGTTACTTTTTTTTACAAAGCATACAGAACAGTTTTTGAAAACAGGGGAATCCCCTGGGCCGCAATAATATCTATCGCTTTTTATCCTCCGGCACTTATCAGATCTATTGATTACTTTTTTAAAGATTCAATGCTTCAATTCAATGC
>Ga0116171_10001342_pt1 | contig 24579 bp, 25 predicted proteins | sample AD_JPNHW2_MetaG_FD_89798 | JGI IMG/M metagenome (GOLD analysis project Ga0116171, IMG submission 89798) | Active sludge microbial communities of municipal wastewater-treating anaerobic digesters from Japan - AD_JPNHW2_MetaG | ecosystem: Engineered > Bioreactor > Anaerobic > Digestate | place...
AAGATGTTCTGGGAATAGATGCATTTGGCATTGACTGGGGCAACAGCACCGGGACATTAAGATGGAATCACGTCTGGAAAACGGGTATGTTTTCAAACACATCATTGATCTTCAGTAACTATGTTTATAAAATACATATTGATGAGGGCGTTAAACTTAATATACTTTCCAGGATACAGGATTACGGGATCAAACAGGATTTTGAGCTCTGCTCGGGGAAGGACAACTCAATCAGGTTTGGTTTTAACTCTGTTTATCACAAGATAATTCCAGGTACGGTAACTGCCAGTGAAGAGATTGATTTTAAAAACCTGAGCAACAAGTTTACATGGGACAACGCAGTCTATTTTTCACACCAGTTTAACATTTCACATAATGTTAATGTTGAATATGGTGCACGTTTTACATCTTTCAGTCTTCTTGGTCCGGGCAGCTTCTACTCATATGACAGTAATGGCAACACAACAGATACAACCAAATACAGCTCCGGCGATTTTGTTAAGACCTATTTCAATGTAGAGCCGAGGCTCTCATTCAACTTTATTCTCAATGACAGGAATTCAATAAAAGCCTCATGTGCCAGAAACACCCAGAACCTGCATCTTCTTTCAAACTCCACCTCCGGGAGCCCTACTGACCAGTGGATTCCAAGCAGCAACAATGTAAAGCCTGAGATAGCAGACCAGGTCTCACTTGGCTATTATCGTAATTTTGCTGACAATAATTACGAGTTTTCCGTTGAGACATATTATAAAAAGCTTTATAACCAGATAGATTACAGGGATGGGGCGGAGATCAGCCTTAACGAGACAGCCGAATCGCAGATACTGTTTGGTAAAGGGAGGGCCTATGGTCTGGAGTTTTATCTTCAAAAGAAAACAGGAAGGTTTACTGGCTGGATAAGCTATACACTGTCGCGCTCGGAGCGTAAATTCGATGCAATAAACGATGGCCATTATTTCCCGGCGCGTCAGGACAGAATACACGATATTTCGATAGTCGGGATTTATGAGCTGAACAAAAAATGGACTTTTTCTGCAACGTGGGTCTATTACACCGGTAATGCCGTGACCTTTCCTTCAGGTAAATATGAGGTCGATGGCAAAACCATGTGGCTTTATACAGAGCGTAATGCCAGCAGGATGCCGGCCTATCACCGCCTCGACTTAAGTGCGACATGGGTATTGAAAAAGACCGACAGGACAGAGTCGAGTTGGGCATTTTCACTTTACAACGCCTATGGACACGATAATGCTTACACTATAACCTTCAGGGACAGCAAGTCGGACCCATCAAAAACAGAGGCAGTTCAGACCACTCTCTTTAAGTTTGTGCCTGCTGCAACTTTCAACTTTAAATTCTGAAAGATGAAAAAACTCACCATACTCATAATAATTACCTGCATTGGTTTTTCATCCTGTGAAAAAGTGATAAACCTGGATCTTGATAACACATCACCGAAACTGGTAATTGAAGGTAATATTTACAACCAGCCTGGTCCGTATATCGTAAAAATCAGACAGAGTGTCAGTTTCGATGAGGCAAATGACTATCCTGCTGTATCAGGAGCTGAAGTTATTATTGACGATAATCATGGTGTCAAAGACACGTTGTCAGAAACAACACCCGGAATGTATGCGACATCAAAGATTCAGGGAATACCGGGTTACACCTATTCTCTATCTGTCACGGTCGATAAAAATACCTATACGGCCAGCTCAACTATGCCCTCTCCGATCGGCATTGATTCTATTTTCTTTGAGAAGTTTGTCATAGGCAACTTTGATATGGTCTCCATAAAGTTTCAGGACCATGGTGCTATTGCAAATTATTACCGGATAGTTGAATATTACAATGGCAAAAGAGAGACAGATTTTTATACTATCTCAGATGATGTTTATGATGGCAGGGTAATAACATATTCTATTTTTGCCACTGAGGATAATGATTTTTTATTCAATTCAGGTGATGAAATAACTATCTGGCTGGAATCCATTGATAAAGGTGTTTATGATTATTTTCGTACAGCAGCCGAAAATAGTATCGACAGCCAGTCTTCAACCCCGGCAAACCCGTTATCAAATTTAAGTAATGGTGCATTGGGGTATTTTTCGGCCTGTGCATTTACTTCAAAGACAATTGTTTTCTGAATACAAAAAATTTATTGAATCCTTAAGAAAGAAGAATTGCTGAAAATACTGACCATACCAATCCTGATCCTCTCGCAGCAGCTGAATATAACCTTTACGGGAATTGAACAAATTCCGGGAAGCGATTCTCTGAAGGTGTCTGTAAGGATGAATTACGATCTTTTTGTACGCGATTACCAGCAGACCATATTCGATGACCTGGAGCTTGAGTACCTCAGGAACCTCAGGCCTTTCCCAGAGGATCTGGCTAATAATTATTTAAATATTAAGCTGAAGATATATGCCAATAAGAAACCGGTCACAGGCAAGCTGATGAGGATGGAAGAGGATGGCGATTACATAAAGTTCAGCCTGTTATTCCGTGTGGACCGAAGAGTGAAAGAGCTCACCGTAAAAAACATGTTTCTCAATGGATTGCGGAGCAATGTTGAGAATCTGGTTATTGTAAAAGGTGTGAAATATGAAAAAGAGGTAAAATTTACTCCTGAATATAACCAGGAGACCTTCATTATGAGATAAATAACAGGCTGAACCTGAAGAGAATCAATAAAACCGTAACAATCTGAAATGCTAAAAGCCCTCATAATTAACCTGTTAATTTTTGTGCACCCGGTGCATGTTACCATTACCACCATAAACCAGGCACAGGACAGTGATACTATGAATGTTTTTTTCAGAATGTATTATGATGATTTTCAGCGTGATTATAAACTTTATTATCCGGATTATAATCCCGGTGAAGAGAGTGATACAACCGGTTTCCCACGCGAGATGCTCATCAGGTATTTTAACGACAGGGTCAGAATTAATGTTGATAACAGGTTGTTGCCTGGTAGAATTGCCGGCTATTCGGTTGACAGCTATGAGATCCGGATAAATCTGACATATGAATCATTTAAAAACCCCCGGAAAATCCGGATCAGCAACCGGATACTTACCACCATGTATGACGACCAGGCAAATATGGTTTATCTGAATATCGGGAAGTATCAGAATGCAATAAGCCTCACTCCCGGAAAAGATGAAGAGTCGATCATCATCAAATAAGCAGTGATTTGCAAAACCTGTTTGTGCTACCTGTTCCCCAGTGAGTCAAGGAGCTGTTGTTTAAAGGCTTCAAGTCCTGAGTTTGGAATGTTCCGTTCGGTAACAGGGGTATCGATCTTTACCTTACTTACTATTCCGGCAGGTGGCTGGCCCAGTACCAGGATGTCATTCCCCAGCAGCAGGGCTTCGTCAACATCATGGGTCACAAACACCACGGTACGTCTGTCTCTGAGCCACATTGATGATATTGTTCTTATAAGGTTCGTTTTAAGCTTCACATCCAGTCCCTTGAGCGGCTCATCCATCAGTATCATATCCGATTTATACGCAAATGCCCTCGCTATTGACACCCTTTGTCTCATTCCGCCGCTGAGAGTATGTGGGTAATAATCAGCAAAGCCATTGAGTTCCACCAGGTTAATCAGTTCACTTACCGATTTCTTTTTCTCCTCTGGTGAGAAGCTGTTGTCAAGAACAAATTCTATATTTTCAGCCGCAGTTTTCCAGGGAAGGAGTCTTGGGTCCTGAAAGATGTACGAGATTTTCTTTCCATCAAAACCGGTCAGTTCCCCTCCATCGGGCTTGATAATTCCGCCGATAATGTTCAGCAGTGTAGTCTTCCCGCAGCCGGAGGGGCCCAGTATGCATGTTATGGTGTTTTCAGTCAGTTCAACCGAGAAGTCCCTGAAGAGTTGCACCGGGCCAAAGCTTTTGTTCAGTCTTTTTACATCAAAGCTCATCTCAGCCCCTCCATGTTACCAGTTTTTTCTCGCTCCATCGTATCATCCTCTCGAAAAGGTAGCTTACCAGCACTGCAATTATCGTCCATGCTATTACCGCATCGACATTCAGGAAGGTCTGGGCGTTTTGCATCACCGTTCCAATGCCGTACTTTGGCTGGCTCAGCACCTCACCTATAATTATGGCACGCCATCCTATGCCCATTGCGCTTGATGCCCCGCTTATAATGAACGGCATTATTGCCGGGATGTATACCTCACGCACTATTTTTGCCTTTTCAACCCTGTAAAACTCCGACATTTCTATAAGATCGCGGTCAACGCTTTTTATCCCCTCGGTGACGTTGGTGCAGATAAATGGGAACATGGTAAGCATTGCCACAAAGACCGGCACCGATCCGGGACTGAGCCAGATAAGAGCCACGAGAATGAATGAGATGACCGGGACTGATCTGAGAGTAACTATCAGTGGACGTATGAATGCATCAAAATCGCGGTTCACCCCGGCAATTATTCCCACCCCGATGCCAAGGATCATAGACAGGATAAAGCCTGTTATGCCTCTCAGTACGGTTGATCCGGCAATCGCCAGAAAATTCTGATCAGTAAAGAGATCAAGTGTGGTCATCAGCGCCCTTTCGGGAGGAGGGAGGATAAAATCAGACCGGAAGTGCATGGAAACGAGTTTCCATACAACAAGCATGAATAATACTGACGCCAGGGTGATGTAATGTCTTCTAGTACCAGAAATCTTCATCGGGCATCTTTCCTCCGATAATTTCAGGGTTCATACTATAAAATACCTCCAGAAACTCCTTTATCTGTTTCTCTGCATCTTTGGCAGATACATATTCCAGGCTTGACCTTGGGATGGAAGCTATGGCTATTTCCTTATCGGGTAAAATGCCGTATTTAACAATGAGGGCAGCAGCGCTGTCCGGTTCTCTGTTAACCCATTTTGCCGAGTATCTGTAAGAGGAAACTATCTTTTCAACTATAGCCTTATCTTTTTTTACCAGGTCTTTGGTAGCCATAAAGGCTGTAAGAGCCATTTTTGATCCCTCACTCTTCTCCCATTCCAGGTTGAGGTCTATGATGGGTTTCACTGCTTTGTTTTTTGCCATGGCCAGGCTCGACATTGGTTCGGAAATCACTCCCAGGGGCGCCTGTCCTGCTGCCACCGCGTTGGCAAGGTCTATGTGTGTCGGGAAACTGTAGTCGAGTATGACATCTTTTTCAGGGTCAATGCCATTTTTCGAGAGGAGGTAGCGGAACAGTACGTCAGGTGTCATGCCTTTGGCCATGAGGTAAATGCGTTTGCCGCGCAGATCATTCCACTCTTTTACTGTTGTGTCGCTGCCAAAGAGAAAGAGAGATCCCCAGTCGGGCACACCCAGCATCTTGTATTGCAGTCCCTTGTTATATACCAGGGCTGCCATCGTGGTTGGGAGTATGGCAAAGTCGGCGGTACCGTCGAGCATCATCTTGCGCACCTGCATCGGCTCATTGAGGATCATAACACTAACTGAGGCTCCTTTTGTCGTCTGCAGGCTGTCTATCAGGCGTATCATCCCCATAGAGGAGGGGCCCTTAAGAGTTGCCATGGTATATGATTTACTTACCCTTGCAGAGTTATGGCATCCCGTGGCAAGCAGAACAATCAATATTACCGGCAGTAATCTTCTATACATCCTGAGACATCTTTTTACAAAGCTATCTATTTCAAAGGAAAAAAAATCCCGTTTATGTGTTTTTAGCCTGTTAACTTTTACGGATCAACATAATAATCTCATACTTTTTGCATGATATTATTGAATTTGCCTGGTGATGAGTTTAGCTTAGGCAAATACTTCCGTAATGATAAGATTCTATTTCTAGTAGACAGCATACAGAAATTAAGTTGAATCCTGATTTTTCTTGCAAAACAGGATCAATATCAAAAGTCTGTGGTCAAATTCAATGTTCATAATCCTTTATATATTCTATATATAACTTGGCTAAGCCGTGATAACGGCTTAATATGAATAACCCTGGGCCGACAGCCCAGGGTCTACTGCAATAATGATCTCTTTCATCCCTGAAAGGGGTGAATATTATTTGACCTGGGCATCAGAGAGATTTAACTTTGTATTGTCTCGTTGTATTAATATCTTAAAATCAATGCCATGTCCAGCTATCATCAGTTGTTGTATCATATTGTCATCCGGACAAAAAACAGTCTCCAGACAATTGACCCAAATCAGTCCAGACAACTTTTCGCTTACATAGGCGGCATTATTAAGAATAAGAATTGTCACCTTTACAGGATAAATGGGATGGAGGATCACATACATATTCTAACTGATATACATCCATCAATTGCTTTAGCCGACTTCATCCGGGATATTAAAGTCAGCACTTCCATATGGATGAAGAATTGTGGGTATTTTCCTGCCTTTGAAGGCTGGTCTGATAAATATGGTGCATTCACGTGCTCTTATCTTGATGTTGGAGATATAATTGAATATATTAAAAATCAACAGGAGCATCACAAGAAGAAGAGTTTTAATGATGAATACCGAGGGTTATTGATTGAATCCGGGATTGCTTTCGATGAGAAATATTTCCCTTAGTAAAATTCACCACCTTCGGTGATGAACTACTGTTCCTGATGCTTGAACACCGGGTTGTTGACCCGGTGTTATTCACATTAAGCCGCTATCCGCGGCTTAATTTTGTTTATCCCCTTTGAATTATTCTGCAGATTGGGAATTTGTCCAAAATATGTATTACCAACCAGATTTTTATTCCGAGTTACATGGTTAAGTAATACCATATTATTAATCAATAACCAGCTGGCTGCTGCGGCACTTTTTGCCTGAATTTACTCTTATAATGTAGGTGCCTTTAGCCAGAGATGAAACATTAATCTCATTTTCAGGGAGGCTAAATATCTTTACCAGCCTTCCGCTAATGTCAAATATTTCAACCGATTCAATTTTTTCAGTTTCATTGATTTTAATCTGGTTATTTGCCGGGTTGGGGTAGAATAATATCCCGGCATTTTCAGGCTCCTGCTGCTCATTGACGGCTGATGTCTGACTATTTATTACATCAACGATAAACTGGCCGAACAACGGCATTATTGTGGCATTTGCTGTGGCGTTTGGGTGTGAGTCACTGCCGGAATGGCTGCCCTCATAGTCATACTTCAGACAGTTTACCTTACCGTTAACCGGTGTCGGATTTGATTCTGCTGCATAGCCAAAGAAATCGAATATATAAATATTAGGGTGAGAATGTCCGTCTTCTGTGAGCCACGAGTTTTTCACCCAGTTGACAAACTCGCGGGCCCGTGCAGCACTCTGTTCATTTGTAGCGTTTCTGTGCAGCGGTGCAAGGGTCCATACTATGAATTTATTGTTGGGATAGCCATCCATTTTTGTGCGCAGGGCCCTGTACTGAAGTTTATAGTTTTCTATTGATTTTGTTTCTGAGGATACCAGAGGTGAGCCACTATCGGCCTGGATATCTGCTCCGGGGAAACAATGTTTAATGATTATCACGTTATAGTTTGACGCAAACCAGTCAAGGCATCGGATCCCTGGTCTGTTATTATCGCACTGACCGGGGTTTACCCACAGGTTCCAGAAGTCGTATGGATAATTCGCCCACGGGTATGGTGAGTCGGGGTATGAAAATTCTGTAACTGCATAGCTTTTACCATGTGCGGTATTGTAGTTCGTTATCCACTGAGGTATGCCAATACCTCCGCCCCACACACCGGCACCGGTTGAATGATGCAGGAAGATAACACTCTGACCGGTTGCAGAGAGCGAAAGAACCAAAAACAAAAGAAGATGACATAACTTTTTCATAATGGTATTATTATAATTGTTGCAGTAGATTAAATAATCTTAAATGAAAAAGATCTTTGGCAAGATATTATTTTTATATATAACTGATTCAATGATGTTTTATTTTGTCTCAATGACATCCGGGAAACAAAAATGATTTCCGGCCACCTTTCTGGCTGCTGAATAGATACCACATAAAAACCTTTTCTGTTTTTCGATGTTTAATATTTGTATTATCTTTGTGAAATAATTAACAACCGGTTTGCCGGTTACCTGAGATGCGGAATAAATCCTGATCGAAGCGTGGCAGACCAATAAAAAATGATCCAATCCGGAGGTATTCTGATGGAAAAGAGAATAGGCACAGCAATAATCAGGGTCGATGACCGCGAGAATGTTCAACTGCTGAACGACATCATCTCAAAACATTATCAGATCATTATTGGACGACAGGGTCTGCCGCGCAGCGACGGCCATAATGTCATCTCTCTTGTCCTTGAAGGTACCACCGATGAGATCAGTTCCCTTACGGGCCAGCTAGGAAGGCTGAAAGGGATTCAGGTGAAAACGGTACTTTTAAAAGACAATAAAGAATGAAAAGACTACTTTTTCTGACAATTTTATTATCACTATTCTTCTCAGGCAGCGTCTTCGCACAGAGCTACGTTCTGCAGGGTAGTGTCCGCGACTCCGTCAGCGGAAAGACAATAGAAAACGTTGTAATTGAAATTTTAACGGCAAAAAGACAGACACTCACTGCTGTGAGTGACATTAACGGGAAGTTTTCGGTTGAGGTGCCTGCCGGATTATGCAGAGTATCAGCCAGGACTGTGGGTTATGACTTAAGGCAGACAGAGATTACTGTCGGCAGCGACACTCATATTGAGTTTCTTCTCCCTGCGCAGACAGTCACTCTTGGAGAGGTACAGGTCTCCAGCTTCAGGGTGGAGAGAAAGGAGAAAGAGCTGCCTATCCCATTATCTGTGGTTGAATCGTCCAGATTCCGTGAGCTCTCTTCACTCACTCTTTCAAATGTTCTTAACACAGAACCGGGAGTCTCTTCAGGTGGCGATGGCATATGGGCTACAAATGTAAACATACGTGGTATGAACGAGAGCCGTCTGGTGACACTCATCGACGGGAACCGTGTAGAGACAGCCAATGACCTGACGGCTTCTTTCAGCATGATTGATGTTAATGAGATTGACCGGGTGGAGATAATAAAAGGTGCACAGTCATCATTATATGGCACCGGGGCAATGGGGGGCATAGTCAATATCATCACAAAAGATGGTCATTTCTCGGCAAAACCTTATGTCTCCGGAAATCTTCTCTCCGGGTATGCCTCTGCAAACAATATGTTCACCGGTCATGCCGATGTGAACACCGGTGCAGGGAGATGGTATCTCAGGCTTAGCGGGACACGCACTGATGCCGGCGACATGCGCACCCCGGAAGGGACTCTTCCTAACAGTCAGTATACAATGAACAATGTTGCTGCAAAAAGCGGTGTCAGGGTAACTGACAATCAGGTATTCCGATTCCAGTTTCAGCGTAACTGGTCGGACAATGTAGGTATCCCGGGCGGAACAGCCTTCCCCGGACCGGCAACAGCAACATATACATTGATCAGTCGCCAGCTCTTTGCAGGAAGCTATGAGATTAAAAACATAAATGATAAGCTCTCACTGTTGAAAGTCAGCTATTTCAACCAGTACATTAAGCGTGATGTGTCGATGATCCCAAACACTGTGACAATAACGACCACTCCAACCGGCTCGATACACACCAGGCCGGAACTTATAACCCCGGTCGGAAACCACAATACTAACGGCGCACAGCTGGAGACCACATGGAACCTTAATGAGAAGAATACTCTTATTGCCGGTGTTGACCTGTGGCAGAGGAGACTAACCACCAGCCGTGAGAAAAATATCGAGGTGGATGTTCTCAACACCCTTGGAGACACTGTGAAGACAAACAACATTGTCAGGGGAGAGACTCCCATACCAACATCAACATTTGGCAGTGCCGGGATATTTCTGCAGAACGAGTCGCGGCTGCTGAACGACAGGCTCACTCTTATAACCGGAGGTCGTATTGATGCCATCAGGGTTAAGAATGATGTAGGCTATGATGTTGATTATATTATAACAAACGGCGTCAGGAATGATACTCCTCCCAACCAGCGCATCACCTTTAAGAAAGGGGAGGAGAGCAGCATGTCATGGAGTGCCAATGCAGGCATACTATATAAGCTGTTTAAAAACACCGATCTCTCCCTGAATATTGCCCGGTCGTTTCGTGCTCCGTCACTTGAAGAGAGGTTTAAATATATTGACCTTGGTAATTACGTAAGGCTGGGAGATCCGAATCTCAAAGCCGAGAACGGTTATTCGGCCGACCTGGGATTACGTATCTGGAAAGACAATCTTAATTTTCAGGTAGATGGCTATGTAAACAGGATAAACAACCTGATAGTGGAGACCCCCGGAGAATTTATTTACACAATTAACACAGGAGCAAATGAAGGAACCATTGATACCATTCCTGCACTCGTCAATGCCAATGTAAGCAAGGCATTACTGTACGGGTTTGACTTCGGGTTTGAATATAACGTTATTTCCAGGGTAGTGCTGTTTGGTTCAGGTGCTTATGTAAAAGGAAGAGATACTGAGTCAGATGAGAATCTTCCACAGATACCGCCATTTAACGGGCGTCTTGGTGTAAGATACAGCTATCCTTCAGTAGGGTCTGCAGAACTAGTTTTTGCAGGAGCTGCGGACCAGCACAGGATTGCGGAAGGAGAGAAGACAACAGGCGGTTATGCACGCTATGACTTCGCTCTGAAATCATATCCGCTATCTTTAGGGTTTGCAAAAATGCAGATATTTGCCGGGATAGACAACATCACCGACAGAAGCTATACCAACCACCTCACCACAAACAGGGGCAGCATAAGCGTTGAGCCCGGAAGAAATGCATATGTAAGGCTGAGTCTCTCTTTCTGAGAAACCATAAAAAAACGTCGTCTCCCGAAAGTGAGAGACGGCGTTTTCTGTTTTGCATATTTAAAATACCCAGTTAAAGCCAAAAGAGATAGTTGAGGAGTTGAGTTCTAAACCGAACGAACTATTTACATCTCTTGAGCCATCATCATATTTCTGGGTTGAAGAATCAAATCCAATCCAGCCTAACATGCTTTCAAGCATAATGTGGTCTGATATTGAATAGTATATACCCGGCGACACACCCATAGAAAATCCCTGGCCTGTGGTCTTTACGGTTGAGGAATATTGGTAGAAATCTTTATAGGTTGAAATTCCAAAACCCATAGAGGCTTCACCAAAGAGACCGAATTTCTGGTTTATGATATAGTACCTTAAATATGGGGAGAAATCGAATCCCGTATATGTTGATTTTGTATGGTTCGTATTGTTCGGGAATTTGGTTACCCTGATCGCTCCTTCTGTTTGTACCCCTACAGCCAATTTATCAGAAAGAAAGTATCCAACTTTCGGATTGAGGTTAAAAAAAGTGTAGGATGAGTTAACTGTTGAACTGCCCCCGTCTTTAATTTTATCCTTCCCGCCGGAAATGGATAAGCTTCCACCGGCAAAAAAACTGTTTGACTTTGGCTGTGCCATTAAAGCATAGCTGGCCATTAATAAAATGGCAAATAAAAAGATCCGTTTCATTTTGTTGATTGTTTAATGCAACCATAAAGATAGCTCTTTCAGAAAGCAAAATTTAAAATGTATGCTTATTTTCTGGACGGATCGTAGAGATCATGAAATGCAGGAATACCGGAGAAGAAGACAGAAATGGCAGTATTATATTCATCAGTGCCGTTGTAAGTAATGCTCATCTTTTCTCCGTCATATTTAACTTCAGTTATACCTGTTGAAAACTCTTTAACTTCGCCCCTGACGCCTGCGGTGATATTGGCATAACCACCTCCCACCAGCTGGTTGCCTTCACTGCTTAACGTCCATGGATATTCTCCCGTCGCGGGTTTTTCATCATTGAGGGTACTAAGGTTAAACTGCACAAAAAGACCATTGCCTGAAAACACAGGGTCGCTGCTGTTCCATGATGTAATAGTCACTCCATCAGTCAACAGATAAAGAGAGTAATTATAATAGGTAATACTGATATTGGCACCGATCCCTGTATAACAAAGGTCCGATGTTGATATTATCTTTCTGTCACCGTCAATCTCAACATAGCTTTTAACTTCATCTTTCTCTTTTTTACATGAAGTAAAAACTATACCGGCTGACAAAGCCAGAATTAAGTAAGTACATATTCTTTTCACGGATCTCTTTGCAGGCATAGTTTGTTTTTTCATTTAAGTAGGATTTAATAGTGGTTAATTGATTTTTAATAAAAGACGACTATCGCAAAATAGGCAATTAAGTTTTTTAAAAAATACCCCATAAAGGGGGTATTTGGAAAATGAGTGTGGCGCAAACTGAACGTCAAATGGGAACGCAAAACCCGGACAGAACTTTTTTTTCACAGACAATATCGTGGTTAAGAGCCCGGGGTAAAAGTGTTGGTTGGGATAATAGCTTAATTTAATGTATCTTTGTCGTGTATTCAGCTTCGCGATTTTGCGCAATTTCCTACTGATCACCAGTTTCGTTAGGTTAATTACTGCTCACCATCATTTTCAGTCGCTGATATTCTGGAAAAATAACTAAAAGAATAAAAATGGGAAGATCTCAGGAGACATCAAACAAAAAAGAAGTAAGGAACAAAAAAGACAAGAAGAGAAAAGAGAAGGAGCAGAAGCGCGCAAAGAAGAAAACTGAAGGAACGCGCAGCTTTGATGATATGATTGCGTATGTCAACGAATTTGGAATGATTTCTACGACTCCTCCTGACGCTGATAAAAGGAGTGTTGTTGATGTTGAAAGCATACAGTTATCGGCAACCAGGAACTCACCTGAGAGTGTGGCCGACAGAACAAAGACAGGCGTTGTATCTATGTTTAATAATCAGAAAGGTTACGGTTTCATCCGCGAAACAAATACAAACCGCAGCATATTTGTCCATATGAACAGTCTTATTGACATCATTAAGGAGGGCGATACCGTCTCATTTGAAGTGACAAGCAGCCCGAAAGGAGATTCGGCTCAGCAGGTCAGGCTCATCAAACCCTGAGATGCCAAATGAATGGCAACACTGCCATGTTCAAAAAAAAAGGTCCCGTGATTACGGGACCTGGATTCTGATATTTTCGTGTAATGATGTTATGCAAGCTTAACGTTAACTGCATTTAATCCCTTTTTTCCTTGTTCAAGATCAAAGGTTACAATATCACCCTCATTAATCCTCTGTTTTAAACCGGATGAATGAACGAAATACTCATTTGTTGAATTTTCATCTTTAATGAATCCAAAACCTTTTGACTCATTGAAGAATTTTACTACTCCTTTATACATTATTTAATTGTGTTGATGAAGTGCAAATGTACTTCTAAATTTTGAATTGATTCATCTATTACCCATTAAAAGAATAAATTAATATCAGAAAAAATTTTATAATTTGTCTTTCCCTTAGGAAGATAGGGGATGAGAATATGGTAAGGTGATATTAAATTTTATTTTTCCGGAATCATTTTTTTTCAATTTGCCACATAAAAACTGTCTGAACAAGGGTACAAAAGCCTGATTTGGTTCATGGATATTTGTATCTTTAATTATTAAACACTTTAACCTGTAATGGATGAAACTACTTCTGTCCGATGATGATCGTAAACATCTGGATCAGTTAATTTCAGAGACTGAGAAACGAACGATGACCCAGATTGTCCTGGCTGTTGTCAAACGCAGTGACTCTTACGCTGAGATACCCTGGAAAGCATTTGCCATGACAGCATCAGTTGCCGGCATTGCAGCTATTATAACAGGAACATTGATGAACTACTGGGTTTCAAAGTCAGATATACTGATTGCCATAGCAGCAACACTTCTTGCAGGAGCGCTCCTCGCACTTGTCTCTGTCTTTGTACCTGCTGTCGCGAGGTTTTTTCTGTCAGATCATCGTGCTGAGGAGGAAGTGCGACAGTATGCCGACTCACTTTTTCTTGAGAGACAGCTCTTTGCCACAGGTGAGCGCATGGGCGTATTGCTGCTTGTCAGCCTCTTCGAGAGGAAGGTAGTCATTGTCCCGGATACAGGACTGGCTAAAAAGCTTACTCAGGAAGAGATGCAACAGATTATTGCACCTATGGTTACATGCCTCAGGAAAAAGATGCTTGCCAGAGCCTTTGAGGAGGGTCTGGCACAGTTCTCAGCCATGATGCGGGACCAGGTATCTTCGGGAGTTTATGAAAATGAACTGCCCAACAACATTATAGAGGAGGATGGTGTATGAAGAGACTTCTTTCATTTTTGGTAATGGTAGTAATGCTGTTGATGCCTCTGGTGGTCTCAGGAGCTGACGTACCATATCTCTCCGGCCGAGTAAATGACTATGCAAACATCCTCTCACCTGAGACCCGGCAGATGCTTTCAGACACTCTTAAGGCTCACGAGGATCGCACCGGAAACCAGGTGGTGGTTCTTACCCTGTCAACCCTGGGTGGCGATAACATTGAGGACTTTTCAAATAAAGTATTCAACGAATGGAAACTTGGCCAGAAGGGCAAAGATAATGGCATACTTATAGTTGTTGTGCCGGACGACCGTCGCATGCGCATTGAGGTGGGTTATGGACTTGAAGGCACAATGCCTGACCTGGCTGCCAGCAGGATTATTCAGGAGGTTATGACGCCCAGCTTCAGGGATGGCGATTATAACGGTGGCATTATTGCAGGAGTAAATTCTGTGCTGAAGGTTTTAAATGGTGAGCCATTGCCTGAGAGCACCGGTAATGACGAAGCTGTCTCAGGCAAAACATCAGCTCAGGGCTTTAGCGGCCCGCAGATGCCTCTTACCCAGAGAATACTCATTGGCGCTTTCATCTTTGGCATTATCGGGCTGTTTACATTTATTGGCCTGGTAACACCACGGCAGGGATGGTTTCTTTACTTTTTCCTTATTCCTTTCTGGGCAATGTTCCCTGTTATTGTCTTAGGTAATACAGGAGCTCTGATATGTTTTATTATATACTTTACAGGCTTCCCGATAACAAAGCTGTTGTTGAAAAAGACAGAATGGTATTCGAAAGCTGCAAAGGATATGCGCAAGAAGGGTCATGCATCCATCGGAGGATTCATGATAGGCGGAAGTGGTTCCGGCTCATCATGGTCGTCTGGTGGCGGAGGCGGCTTTTCAGGAGGCGGAGGATCATCAGGTGGAGGCGGGGCCTCGGGAGGATGGTGATCGGTAATCGGTGATCGGTAATTGGTAATTGGTAATTGGTAATCAGTAATCGGTAATCGGTTTTGCTCCTTACTTTTGCCTTCCGCCTTCGCTCCGCTACGTCGGACAAGTTCGACTTTCGACTTTTGCCTTTTGCCTTTTGCCTTTTGCCTTTCACCTTTTGCCTTTTCCAACTATTCCTGACCTTAATGCATGAACGGCCTTCCTACCGGTAAACCGGATGCTACCTCAACAAAATAACCAAGGATCTGAGCCTCTACCGGCCCTGTGCTGGAAGGAGTATTACGCGCAATGAGCCGTGGTGCCCCACTGGTGCATTTTTCAGGTATCACCAACCCTGCTGTAAGAGAATAATGCGACGTATGCCCGTCACATCTGATAGTGAAGGACCTGCCGCCATCAATGGTTATTACCACAAGGAAAAATTGATTTGCTGAAAAGGTTGTTACCTGCGGATTGACAATAATGTCTGTAACAACAAAAGAATAGCCTTCATGAATGCCAAAAGGCGCATTTTCATTACGATCAAAACAAAAAGCCTGTGGTCTGTTGTCGTTCTTAAGTTCCAAAGTTACCAGGTTGACAATTCTGTCAACCGAAACGCCAAGATGTGTCATAACTACCTCCTTTTATTGGTTTATGTATTACAAGTATCGCCCGGTAAATAGAAACAGATGCAGATTCCAGCTGCAAATTTATCTTAGAAAATCCCGGAAGTCAAGAAAATCAATATTATGGTATCAGGCAGTTATGCACCTCATCATTTATGGAATTAAACTTTTTGTGCCTTTAAAAACTCAATGGTCTCGTGAATCCCTTCCTGATAAGACCTTGGCTTATAGCTGAAGTAGTTATTGAATTTGGTAGAATCAAAATAGTAATCCATCTCGTACTGATAGAGCATTTCATACATTTCAAACAGAGTCCTGTCAAAGACTCCTGCCATTCTTATCATCCATTTTTTAAACACTGAGAAGCCCGGTGCGACCCCTAGCTCCTGTGCAACAAGTTCAATGAACGTTTTCCCGTCCACTCCGGGGTTATATGTAGGAAGGTGCCATACCTGGTTATAGCACTCATCTCGTTTTGCCAGTAATGCCAATGCTCTGGCACTGTCGAGTGTATAGGTATATGAGTGGGTCTTGTCAAGGTTAAGCAGCCATTGTGCACTTTTCCCATTCATCATCCTTTCAATTGTCAGCACATATGGCACGCTGCTCTTTGTTGCATAGGGACCATAAAAATCAGCTGCCCTTGTTATCATGGCGGAGATATTATTCCTTTCCATCTCTTTCTCTAATAACATCGCGATATTTGCCCTTATCTCGCCTTTCCGGCTACACGGATTGTATGGCGTTGTCTCGGTCATTTTGCCATTTACTCTGCCATACATGTAGACATTATCAAAAAAAATCAGCTTTGCATTTACACTTTTGCATGCATCTATGGTGTTTTGCATTATCCGTGGCCATAGCTCACTCCAGATCTTCGAGTCATAAGGAAGACCGGCGCATAAATAGACCACGTCTGAATCTTTCACGCTGTTCAACATCTCATCAAAAGATGTGATGTCAGCCTCAACCCATTCGGTCCCGGGAATGTGATGGTGGCTTCTTGAGACCAGCCTTACTTCCTCTTTATTCTTTAACAGCTCGTATGCAAGTGCATTTCCTATTGCACCGCCGGCACCAAGTATAGTATGTTTCATAAGAATATTCCTTTCATTATATACTTAATTACTTTTCTTGCACATTCCTCATGTAGTTATATCTCTGATTTCTTTTTCAGATTTATCAGATCATTCCTCATATCTTTCCTGAGTGAGCTTTTCATCAGCGCAGAGCCCAGACCTCCAAAAGATTCTTCTACGATTACCATGGTGCCTCCATCGCTGCTACTGCTGAAATGCCAATTGTGGACAGCACTGATCCACCATATTTTACCCGTCCAGCCAATGCAGGAATTGGCCCGGACAGTGTGGAGTACAGACCTGATTTTATACCCATTTGCTTTCCACACAAATGGCTTACCTTCCTCTGCCTTACCGTTGATCTTAACTTCTTTGACTCCGGAAAACCAACCGGGCCAATCATTTATATCTGTAATCAATGAATAGACTTTATCCACCGGTGCATTTATCTTAATGGAGTCTATAGCGTAGGTGCCTTTTGTATTGGGCTCAACATTCATTTTTTGACCGTAAATTGCCATGGTACAAAAAATTGCTGCCAGTAACAGTTTAACTTTTTTCATATCTGATTATTATTTGAGTCCGCCGCCGGCACTATAATATGTTGATATTTACTGTTGGTGATTAATCAAAAACAACTTATAGCTCAATTTGTTCCCGTCTTATGAGATATGTTTATGATAATGCCTGCCTGGCATATCACATTAGCTTGCAGGGAGCTGCAGGAGCCAGTCAGCGAACTGAACATTTCTATTTGTACAATGTTATTTGTCAAAAATCCCATATGAAAGCAGAACCAATTCCATCAGGATACCATTCAATAACTGCCTATTTAGCAGTTAAAGAGGCTGGTAAAGCAATAGATTTCTATAAAAAAGCATTTGGCGCAACGGAGACAGGAAGGGTTACAATGCCCGATGGATCAATTGGCCATGCCGAGCTGGAAATCGGTGACTCAAAAATAATGCTTGCAGAAGAGAATGAACAGTGGGGTAATCTTAGCCCTCAGTCACTGGGCGGCTCTCCGGTAACACTCTGCCTGTATGTCAGGGACGTTGACACAGTGTTTGACAGAGCTCTGAAAGAAGGAGCAAAGGTAATCGGAGATATGACGGTAAAAGATCAGTATCATGGCGACAGGACTGGTAGTATCACTGATCCTTTTGGATTTAAATGGGTAATAATGACCCATATTGAAGATGTCTCTTTTGAAGAGGTTCAGAAAAGAACCGATGAAATGTTCTCAAAAAAATAAAAAATCTATAGTGCTATGTCTAAGACAGGTATGAGTGCCGGTTTGAAAAGAGACGGTGGTAAACCAGTCCCTGTTTACCCATGCCTCTGGTTTGACGGAAAGGCAAAAGAAGCAGCAGAATTTTATTGCTCTGTTCTTGAAAACACCGTCATCACTTCTGAGAATAATATTGTGGTAACCTTTGAGTCATCGGGACAAAAATTTATGTGTCTGAACGGTGGACCGGAGTTTAAAATCAATCCCTCCATATCATTTTATATAATCTGCAAATCCGAGGAGGAGATAGACAGGCTATGGAAGCGCTTCATTGATGGAGGGTCAGCGTTAATGCCCCTCGGCAAATATGAGTGGAGCCGTAAATATGGTTGGCTGAGCGACAGGTACGGAGTAAACTGGCAGTTGTCTTATGGTGGCATTGAAGATGTAAGCCAGAAGATATCGCCTGTATTGATGTTTACCGGAGATCAATTTGGCAGGGCAGAGGAAGCGCTTCATTTCTATATCTCTGTATTTAAAAATTCAAAGGTTAAAGGCATCGCCAGATACCTCAAAGGAGAACAGGATGTTGAGGGCAAAGTGAAGCATGCACAGTTTATCCTTGACAATAAGATTTTCATGTCAATGGACAGTTCATATTCGCACCAGTTCAGCTTTAATGAAGCAGTGTCATTGGTTGTTGAGTGTGAGACACAGGAAGAGATTGATTACTACTGGGACAGGCTCACCGAAGGAGGAGAAGAGGTGCAGTGTGGCTGGCTGAAAGACAGGTTTGGCGTCTCATGGCAGGTTGTGCCGGCAATACTTGGACAGCTCATGAGTGATCCCTCCAGGGCAGAAAGGGTGACAACCGCATTTCTTAAGATGAAAAAACTTGACATTGAAGAACTTATTAATGCATAAGGGCCGGCTGAAAGATATCTTTTAAACCACAGAGGTCACGGAGACCACAGAGATGCACGACTACACTACTTTAGCCTTTAGCCTTTAGCCTTTAGCCTTATGCCTAGCTCACCATCTTCCCACTCATCAGCATCTCAACGGCTTCGTCGAGAGAACCGGCGTGGATGACGTTGCCGGAGTTGACAAAATATATCTCGTCGGCATTGGCAATGGTGTTAAGCCGGTGAGCGATGATCACCCTGGTGGTTGTCGATGGCAGTTTTACGAGTATCTCATCAAGCATCTCCTCGGTGACAGTGTCAATGTTTGCCGTAGCTTCATCAAGGATAAGCAGATCAGGCTTACGGAGCACAGCCCGCATAAATGCAATGAGCTGTTTCTGTCCGAGGCTTATATCTCCACCGGATAAATCCACCCGTGTATCAAGACCCTGATCAAAGCGCTGGATAAGCATCTCGAGGCCTGAGGCATGAAGTATCTCCGACAGCTCACAGTTTTCACATGCTGCCAGCTCTTCATTGCCATAAAGGATGTTCTCACGTACCGTACCACTGAAGAGGAAGGGTTCCTGCAGTATGAACCCTATCTTTTTCACCCTCTCTTCAGGGGTGAAGCTCCTTATATCCTTTCCCTCGAGCAGCACAAAACCGCTGGTGGCATCATACAGGCGCGAGAGGAGTGAGGCGGTGGTTGTCTTTCCTCCGCCTGTCGGTCCTACAAACGCATATGTCTTGCCACGCTCAAGCTCAAAAGTGATATGATGCAACACCTCTTTACCATTGGGATATGAGAATGAGACACACCGGAACGACATCAGTGAGTCGGTATTGAATCTCTTTTTTGCCTCAACAACCGGCATGTCGTTTGCTAAATTGAGTATCCTCAGAATGCGGTCCCAGGCTGCGAGAGCCAGCTGGAAGTTGGACCAGAGCGCAGCCATCTGTTGCAGAGGATGATAAAAGTTGTTCACATATGTGATGAAGCTGATGAGTAACCCTACCGTGAAATGCCCCTTGCTGATAAGATAAATACCAAATGCCAGAACGACCATCTGTGCAATATTGGAAAAGAGGGTGTAGACGGGCGAGATAATGTTGTTTGAGATACCTGCTCTTACCGCTGTACGGTAGTTATTGCTGTTCACCTCACTGAAGCGACGGCGGAAATAATCGCGACGGTTAAAGGCTACAATAACCTTAAAATTGTTCAGACTCTCCTGTACCTCGGCACTCAGCAAGCCGGTGCTCTTGAGGTTCTCAGCATTACGTCGCTTGATCCATGGTGAGACAAATCTTGTAAAGATCCATATAAGAAGTGCCGGGGTTAATGCTGCAAGTCCCAGCTCAAGGTTGATGGATACAATAAATATGGCAGCCCCGGTCATTACCAGTATCAGCCTGAGGAACTGCATAAGGGATTGTGAAAAGAACTGGTTAATCTTGTCAGTGTCGTTATTGATGCGTGAGATGAGATCACCCGCTTTGTTCTGGTTAAAGAAATCGAGTGGCAGGTCCTGTATCTTCTCAAAGACAGAGTTACGAAGATTATAAAGCATATTCTGCCCGAGGGTACCCATAAGTTTGGACTGAATGGTCCCGGCAAAAAGAGTGATGATGTACATCACCAGCAGAATACCGCTGAAGAGAAGCACTCCACTGAACTTCTTTGTCTGTATATAGTTATCTATGGTATAGCCTATCATTATCGGCCCCAACAGGCTGAGCGCCGCAGCAATGAACATAGCAATGAAGGAGACTGTCAGCAGACGTTTTTCCCCCACCATGTTGGAGATAAGCGTTTTCAGCGATTTCCAGGTCGACTTTTTCCCTTCCTGCTCCTGTGCCAGTGTATTCAGATTATAATTCATAGTGGCTGGTGCTTTTTTGTGAATTATATATCTGAATATATTCAGGGCAGGTCTCTTTCAGCTTCTCATGTCTGCCTGATGCAATCACTTCGCCCTCCATGAGCAGGACGATCTGCTCGAAGTTCTTTACGGCTGATATCTTTTGTGTCACGGAAATCAGTGTCAGTCCGGGATAGTTTTTTCGCACGTTGCCAAGGATCTTTTTCTCAGTATGGCGATCGACGCGGGCGGTGAAGTCGTCGAGCAACAGGATGCCCGGATTAAGCGCCAGCGCCCGGGCCAGCATAATACGTTGTTTCTGCCCTCCCGAAAGGGTTGTGCCTCTTTCCGAGACGATGGTGTCGAGATGCTCGGGCAGGGTATCGATGAACTCTTTCAGCTCAGCCGTTTCAATGGCTCTTTCCAGTGCCTTATCCGTCACAGTCTCACTGAAAGCAATGTTTTCACGGAGGGTCATATTGAAAAGGATGCTGTCCTGGAAGACAAACCCTACCTGTCTGTAGAACGCCTCTTTATTATACTCATCGATTTTGTTGCCGTCAAATAATACCTCTCCTGCTGAAGGAGGGACAAGACCTGTCAGCAGATACAGCAACTGGCTTTTCCCCGCTGCAGTCGGACCAATGATGGCCGTCTGCGAGCCGGGTTCTATGTTTATGGAGACGTCCTTTAATACACGCTTTTCACCATAAGCAACGGTAACGTTTTTGAGCTCAATCCTGCCTGATAAATGTCTGTCGATGGTTCCGGCATCAACATATTCAGGTGCGTTGATAACCATTTCAATCCTTTCGAATGAGGCTGTTGACTGGGCAATAATATTACTCATAAAGCCTATCACCATAAGGGGAAAGATAAGAATAGCCACATAACTGTTGAATGCGGCAAAATCGCCCAGAGTGAGTTTGTCAGTGATGACAAAATGGCCACCCATAGCCAGGATGATCAGTGTGGCTATGTTTCCCAGGAACATGATCAGCGGCATGAGTGTGGAGAAAAGAATAAGGATGGCGATCCCGATGGTCCGTGCCTCTTTGCTGGCTTCGATGAATTTTTTGTATTCAGTCTGCTGCGAATTGATAACACGGATAATGGCTGCCCCCATGATACTCTCATTGATCACCCTGTTCAGCCAGTCGATCACCTCTCTTGACCTGCGGAATAATACCCTTACACGTTTGAAGAGCACGCTGAAAAACAGAGCTATCAGCGGGATGATAGCCATCACTGCCAGCGCCAGCTTCCAGTTGATTGTCAGGAGCAAAACGCATGTACCAGCAATGATGAAGACAGAAGATATAATAGCAGACACAGCATGTGAAACAAACATCTTTACCGAGTCCATGTCGGATGTCAGGTTGGTGAGCAGCCTGGCAGGATTTGACTCCTGTATGAAAGCGAGACTTTGCCCGGAGATCTTGTCTGACAGTTTCTTTCTCAGGTCGAAAGCAACTCTTTCGGAGGTATAGGTCTGAACTACAGTCTGCAGGTATGAGAAGAGGAAAATGATGATGGCAGCCGACAGAAAGATAACTATGGTTTGCCGGCTCGAATAGTTACCGGCACCGTATGAATCAATGCCGTGTGAAATTATTTTCGGGATGACAAGGTTGGTGGCATTGCCTATCAATGTGAACAGGATAAGGAGCATTACCTGCCATCGGTAGTGTCTCAGCAGACTGAAGAGGCCTGGCTTATGCTTACTATCAGAGGCTTTCTTTGACATGGTTAATTGTCGCGGTGCAGAGGTCAAAAATAGTACAATAATCCGATATCTTTGAAGATGGTTCGGGATATGAAAAACGGAATTGTACCCCGGGTTATTTCTGACCGGGGAGGAAAGTCCTCTTTTATATCCCTGTTATCCTTTGAGTAACCAGTCCTGAGCTTATAATAGCCATTGGCAGGCCTGCCCCGGGAACTGTGGAGGCTCCCACATAAAACAGGTTCCTGAATTTTTCATCCTTGTTTTTCGGTCGGAATCCGCCTATCTGACTCATGGTATGCGAAAGACCCAGACCACTGCCCATGTAAAGATTATATTGCTCCTTCCAGTCTTCAGGGGTAAAGATTGTCCTTGAAACGATATGAGACATTATCTCCTTATTAATACGTTTTTCAAAGTCAGCCAGGATTGAGTCGACAATTGACTCCTTATCATTCCACTTTTCCTTGAAGAGCAGATTTGGCACAGGGCATACAAAGAAAAGTGCTTCGCAACCCTCCGGAGCACACTCAGGGTTATGCCTGGAGATGACATTTACATAATAATAAGGTTTTTCCGGCGAGTCGGGGCTGTTAACTATGCTGCCGGCATACTCACGGTAGTTGGAGCCCAGGAAGTAATTATGATGATTGACATCATCAAGCCGGCAGTTCACTCCGATGTAAAAAGTGAGATAACCCATGGTCCAGTTCATCCTTTTCATTTTCTCTTCCGAGAAAGATCTCCTGCCCAGTATCTTCCCCCTGAAGAGAGCAGCATCGGCATTGATGACGAAAATATCTGCCTGCCACTTTCTGCCTTCACTGTCAATAAGATGGATGAGCCGGTTCCCGTCATTATGGAAACCTGTTATCTCGGTATTGTAAGTTATCGATACGCCTTTTCTACCCAGTTCACTTACAAAGCCTTCAACAATCCTGTACATGCCTCCCTTTACATTATAATAGCCGTCGTGGCAAAACTCAGTGTATGAAAGAAGTGTGTACACAGCCATTGTATCGAAGGGTGTCCTGCCCAGGAAAAACGATACCAGTGAGATTATTTCCCTCGCTTCGGTTGATGAGAAATTCATTGAGACCTGCTTCCAGAATGACCTTACAAGCACCGGAAGATGAACAGGATTGACTCTAAGCAAGGTAAGCAGATAGTGAAAAACAGAATCAAAATTGTTTTTAATGACAATGTCAACAGTGTCATCAAATATCTTACCTGACTTTTTAAGATATTTTCTCATCTTCTTTTCAAAGTCAGGCTCAATATCCTTGAACTGTTCCGCCATCTTTTTTATATCGCTGTACAGAAACCATGTTTTTGCACTATTGCTGAAGCTGACACTGTAAAGAGGGTCCAGGGCAAAATATTCAAACGGCAGTTTCATATTGCAGTCGCGTGCCAGTTCTTCAAACTCATAGCTCATGCTGAAAAAACTCGGACCGACGTCAAAGGTGAAACCATCTTTTTTTATCTGGTTCAGCCTTCCGCCCGCCTTACTGTTTTTCTCCACAAGGTGAACGTTATATCCTCTTGTTGCAAGCCTGAGTGCTGTCGCCAGTCCGCCTATACCGGCACCTACGATGAGTACGTTTTCTTTCATTTCATTATTTTTAGCAGACCCGGGTAGAGTTCATCCCTGACCCATGTAAACCGGGGTTCAATCTTTAAAATCTTTTCATAATACTCCTTTGCGGCAACATTATTGCCAGTCTCCTGGTATGCCCTGGCTATTATCACAAGCAGACCCAGATAATTCCAGTCTTCCTTAATATCCTCAGTTTTTGACTCCATCAGTTTCTCAGCTGCCAAATAATTGTCTATGGCTGCACTTTTTGATCCTCCAAAGGTTTCAGGCATAAAATAGAGCGCATTGGCATACTGGATATACCCGTTGGGATTTTTATTATCAAGCTTTATTGCCTTTTCGGCACAAGTCACGCTCTTAGGTCCTGCAAAAGGGGCTTTGAGGTTATTTAGCCCTATCCTGAACCCGTAGAGTGCCGATTTATAGGCGTTCACATCAGAGAGCACCGAACCCCT
>Ga0116171_10001343_pt1 | contig 24576 bp, 22 predicted proteins | sample AD_JPNHW2_MetaG_FD_89798 | JGI IMG/M metagenome (GOLD analysis project Ga0116171, IMG submission 89798) | Active sludge microbial communities of municipal wastewater-treating anaerobic digesters from Japan - AD_JPNHW2_MetaG | ecosystem: Engineered > Bioreactor > Anaerobic > Digestate | place...
CTACAACAAGAAACATGCTAAACTACAATCACAACTACAAAAACAGTATCCAAAACGACATAAGTCAAAAAAACTAAATAAATTAACAACAAAAAGAAATCGTAAAATTAAAGACTACCTCCATAAGAGTTCCAGGTTTGTAGTCAATTATTGCTTGGAATCAGGCATCTCTAACATTGCTATAGGTTATAACGCTGAATGGAAACAAAACGTTCAGCTCGGCAGTAAGAATAACCAAAACTTTGTTCAGATACCTTTTCTAACACTAATAAATCAAATAGAATACAAAGCAGCGTTGCTTGGCATAACTGTTATAAGGAACGAAGAATCCTACACCAGTAAGTGCTCAGCGATGGACCTTGAACCAGTTAAAAAACATGACACATATTGCGGTAAGCGCATAAAGCGCGGCATGTTTATAACTGGTACTGGTCAACGAATTAATGCTGACTTGAATGGAGCCATAAATATTCTTCGAAATGTAGCTGGAGATAAGGAACAAATTATTAAATTTGTTCAAACTCAATCCAGTAGAGGTCAAATCGTTTGGCCGTTTCATGCATGCATGAATAAATAGTTTTTAATTACAAAGAACTTTGTTTTTAAAAATTGATACGATATTACAGACGGAAAATCATCACATTTATTATATAAGGACAAAAATGGCAAACAACGAAATTTTACTTCTAAAATCAAAAATAAAGAACATGGTAGCACAAGTTGCAAAAATCTGCGGTTGCCAGATAAAGTTTAATTACAATATTGAAAAATATTTTAAAACAACCGAAGACTGGTCTTTATTTTTTCAAAAACTCAACTCATCTTTTTCAACCTCGTTTGATATGACTCAACGACATGCTTGGAAAACATTAGAAGATGTAGTGACCGACATAACCAAATCTAAGCAGGCATAAAATGAAAAATATTGAATTCTTGTTACAACATGAAAAAGAATCATTCATTAATAAATTATTCAATGAAGAAATTATAATTTATGAAAATTTGGATGCTGTTAATTTTTCTTTTATAAAAGATATTAATGATGAGTATCGTTTCTATAAAAAAGGAATGAACTTTCCTCTTAATTTTTATGAAAGAACATTTACCGGCCTCTATGAGAAAGCCATAAATTACATTCTTACATTGGATGATAATATTAAAAAGAATATTAAAGAATTGTATCGTTTTCAATTTGAGTATTTCCCGAACCAACAACCCAATAATATTTTTTATAAGAATCTGCCTAAAAATAATTTAGTTTTAACCGGTGTATTTGAATACGACCAATACGGAAGAATTAAGAACATATTTAATAATGTAGATGACCTGAACTATTATGCTGATTTGCTGGATGTGGGTCCACCTCCTATCATATTTAAAGGTGTTTTAGAAACTACTCAAAAACAACAGTTGATTAATTTTATTAATTCGAAAAAGGATGATGACTTATTATTTTTCCAAGAATTTTTAGAAATCATTGGTGTTGATATAACAGAAACCTACTTAGGAAATCCAATTAATTCGATGATAGAAGGATTGAGGATAACGTTTAAAGATGATAAAAACCTTTACCATTATAAAGTTATTAATCCGGCGTTCAAAGCATATATTGAAAATTCAAAGAAGGTGGATAAAATATCTATACTACCAATTATATATGCTGAGATAATTACCTTCTTTAGTAAAAATGTGATCATAATCAAAAATTTTGAGTCGAAAAAAGCGGACAAGAATTTAAGATACTTAGATTTGATCTACCGGATGTTCAAAATATTTTATGAAGAGAAGAAAAACGAATTTGATGACATTTCCATCGACTTGATACCTGAATTCTTTATATCGGCTCATTATGCAGTCAATTTGGATAATATAACAGACAGCGAAGTGCTGGATATTATAAAGAAGGATAAAATATTCTTGGCCATTCTTAAAATCTTTTTGAATCTGTTCAAAAAGAAAAGAAACAGTAAAGACAATTTCATCAACCAAAATCTTCTGGCTTATCAAAATGACATTTATTATGAAATTCAACGAGCTATCGGAAATGATGATATTAATTTAAATGAATCACTGACATTTTTAGAATTTCTTGAACTTTCAAATGAGGTTCCGGAGCAAGACAAAAAAGCGGTAGAAATAGACCTCAAGGACTTGGCTATTACAGAAGATGAGATTATAGAAAATGAATTCTATGATAAAGAAAAAGATTTTTGGATTCATCTTAGGACACCAATAAATGATTTTCAAAATTCTAAAAATAGAATAAATGTAGTGATTGGTTCCTTTCCTATTTTCACTAAAGATTTTAAAACATATTTAAATGATGAAATCAAGGCTTCTAAAATTATGTTGTACAATTTAGAAAATGTTGATGTTTATAGAACGGATATTTTCAAAATTATTCATAACTCATTTTGTGGAAGTCTTCTCGGAAGAATAACAACCGCTATACTTTGGCCTGAACTGGACGTGATTAAAATTTTAGAACAGCTGGATCGGAAAGAAATAATTTCTAAAATTTATATTCCTTTCGGAACCGGTGAATACTATGCTAAAATATTTGAATATTACCGATTGACTGACAAGTTTAATTTTTCATCTAATTTGATTTTGGTGGAAATGCCATCATATTTTACAATTGATTGTAAACAGGAGCTTAAGGATATATACAATAAACTAAGTAGTATGGAATTTATCAATTTGTTGGATGATAGCATAAAATATCTACAAATAAAAATTGGTCAAGACTTAAAATAGAATATATAAAATAAACAAAAATAGATAATAAAATGAAAAAACATTTGATAACATCGTTGGATGAATTTGTTTTAAATGAACAACAAATGAATAGTTCAGGCGAACAAGAACATTTAGATGAAAAAAGAATAACAACCAAGAGAAGATATACCGATAGCCATCCGGAAAAAAGAGGATATAGTAATGCCTCTGTTAGAAATTCTATTTTAGAATTTTTGGAAAAGCATGAAGAAGTATCAGAAGTGAAAATGCAACAGTTTATTGCTCAGCTGGAAGAGTCTCGTGGTAAAACTGTTAATCGAAATTGGTTTAATGACAATACCAAATATGTTAAACGTACAATGAATGAAGCAGGTGAACGAGTTTATAAATTAACCGAGTATGGAAGAAAAGTATTTTCTAAGACAAGGTTAGTTGAAGACGGTGAAAGTATGGCAACACTCGATAATACTGAAGGAATGGGAGAAGTAGAGCCACCAACAAAAGATAAAGTTGGTTCAGGTGATAGATTTGGTTCCAGTTTGAAAAAACGTAAACAATCGCTTGAAAGAGCCAAACGAGTTACTCATTAATTAATTTCAAAAAAAAACGAAAATGGAAAAAAATTTAAAACATTTGATGACATTTACAACTTTTGTGAATGAATCAAAATTAGAAAAAGCTATTCTGAAACATCAAGGCGAAAGTTTATATCTGGAGAAAAAAATATAGAATCATTAGTTGATTTAAATATTTCAGATATTATAGTAAAAGGTGATTTTGAAATAATTAGTAATAAAATAAAAACATTAGAGGGATGTCCTAAAGAAATAATAAAAAGGTTTAGTATTCGTAATGAACAATCTTTGATTTCTTTAAAAGGTTGTCCTGAAAAAGTAGGCGCTTTTTATGTAGCACAATGTTCAAAACTAAAATCTTTAGAATATGGTCCAACTGATGTCGGAGGATATTATAACGTTTGGGATTGTGATCTTCGTTCTTTAAAAGGCGCTCCAAAAGAAGTAGGATTAAATCCTGTAATGCGGTTACCAGATAACCAGGAGGTTATTTTTCATGTGATGATAACAAACATTTAACTTCTTTAAAATATGGTCCTGAAAAAGTAGGCGGTGAGTTCTCTTGTAAAAATTGTGGTTTAACTTCACTTGATGGAGCGCCTAAAGAGGTCGGAGGAGATTTCGTTTGTAGCGGGAATCCTACTCAATTTACAGAAGAAGACGTGAGAGCTGTATGTAATGTAAAAGGTAAAATTATAGTTTAATAAATTTCAAAAAAAAACGAAAATGGAAAATAATTTAAAACATGTAAAAACATTTACAGATTTTGTAAATGAATCATTAGAACATAAACCTTATAGAATTCATTTACCTGAAAATTTATCAGAGCTACCAATGGAAAAATTTAAGTCTGTTATTTCTAAGGCTATAAACAAAATCAGTAAAAATACCGGTTTGGGTATTAAATTTGAAAGATCAGATGCTTTTACAGTGACCCATCTTAATAACGCTAAGCCAATGCAAGCAGAAATTCATGCTTTAGAATTTTATTTCAGTAAAAATTTAAAAGGACAACTATTATTATCTGAAATTCATGTTGGTGCTCCAAAGAATGACTCTAATGATGTTGATAAAATTATCAGAATTCAAAGAGATTTAATAAAATATGAAAATTACTGTAATTCATTAAATAAAAAACGTCAAGAAAACGGGAAAGAAAAGTGGCTTGTATGGTGGATAGATTCCGCCGGTGGTGACTTACAGAATAGTAGATGGAATAGTGAAGCATTTGGTATTGAACAGTATATAAGTAATTTTTATGTAAAACTTACAGATTCATTTCATAACTATTACAGCGGCAGTGATTTTAAACAGTATGAATTTAGTCCATTACCATCTGAAATAATTGAAGATTTATTTGAATTACTACCAAGAGAATCAGATATAACAAGTGGTAATTTTCAACCACAAGTTTAATTAACAAAAGAATTTATAAGAATAGACTTAAAACACAGAAATTTAAGTCTATTCTTTTCTTTTTTCCATTTTATTTTTGACAGGTACTTTAGTAAAAATAACTAAAGAGTTTTAATTTTTATAGGCAACAAAAAATTGATAAGTATTGAAAATAATGGTCCATTGTTAGATATTTCATATATTAACAAGCAAGGACAAGTTCAATTAATGAAAACAGTAATTCCAGATTCAGAAATGTTTAACTGGGAAATATGTCCAAAGGCAAAACAATACAAAGATTATAGGACGTGGGATGGGCAACCTGTTTGTAAAAAACAAACTCCTTATCTTAATAATTTCAGAATATCAGAATACCTAAATTTTACTTTAGAAGAAGAAAAGCGAAATTTAATTTTCGATTATGATACTCCTCCGAACATTTATTTTATAGACATCGAAACAGAAATCAAGTATGGATTTCCAAATAAAAACAATCCAGTAAACGGAATTGTTTCGATTTCTATTGTTGATGAAAACAACAAGGTCCTTGTATTAGGACTAAAAGATCTAACTCCAGAAGAGCACCGAAAAATTCAAAAAGATATAGATGACTATTTTAAAAAGTTTGATCTGAAGATGGTCTTCAAATATAAGAAATATGAGTCAGAGAAAAAATTACTTATAGATTTTCTTTCTAATTATGTTAGGCACATGGCGGCAATTACCGGTTGGAATTTTAAGGAATTTGACTGGAATTATATTATAGCAAGAAGTAAATTTTTAGGTTTGGATCCGTCAATTTGCTCCATCAGCGGAAAATTGGACAGATACGGTATTCCAGTTCATAAAATAGTATTTGACTACTTACAATTACTAAAATCACCTACCTCCAGCCTTCAAGACAGATCATCAATGAAATTGGATGCAGTGGCCGAACATGGTCTTGGAATTAAAAAAATATTTTATCCGGGAACATTAGAAGAGTTGTATGATAATGATTTCGTGAAATTTATTCTATACAACGCTGTTGATAGTATATTAGTCCTCCTCCTACATAGAAAGTACAAAGCATTTATGCCTCAATATAAACTTGCTGAAATTTCTCATGTTGAAATGGGACGTCTAAGTCCAATTCCGATGTTAGAATCTTCTATTCTCGGATATCTATATCCACAAAACATCGTAGCTGTTCCGATAAAAAAGAAAAGCAAACTAAAACAAAAAATTAAAGGTGGCTATGTTATGGACCCAATTCCGGGTTACCATTCATCAGTTGCCTGTTATGACTATGCCTCTCTATATCCTACCACTATCAGACAATTCAATATTTCACCGGATGTTTATTTGGGTCAAAAGAAAGATTTGGAAAATTTAAATCCGGAAGAACATATTGTTTGTGCTTCAGGAGCAGTTTTTTCTAACAAGCAGGATGGTTTTTATAGAACTATTTTGAGCAATATTTATGAACAACGAAAATTTCATAAGGATAATAAAAAAGAGATTAACAAGGAAATTAAGCGGCTTTCTAGAATCTTAACGACAAAAAACAAGAAGGATAATTTTTAAAATGAATAAAACAAAATACACCAAAGATGAAGTTTACCAAGCATCTTTAAAATATTTTAATAACGATGAATTAGCAACCAATGTTTTTATGACAAAATATTGTCTTAAAGACAACGATAATAATTTTTTAGAATTAATACCGGATGATATGCATCATCGCCTTGCAAGTGAATTTGCAAGAGTAGAAAAAAATAAATTTGAAAATACTGAAATTGATCCATTAACCGAGAATGAAATTTTTAATCTTTTTAAAGATTTCAAATATATTATTCCACAAGGTTCACCAATGTTTGCGATCGGTAATAATTATCAACTTGCTTCTTCTTCAAATTGCTATGTTCTGACTCCACCAGAAGATTCGTATGGATCAATAATGTATGTGGATGAAGAGTTGGTACAAATTTCTAAAAGAAGAGGTGGTGTTGGAATCGATTTAAGTAAACTCCGTCCAAAAGGAGCTAAGACCAATAACGCGGCTAAAACATCAACCGGTATCATTGCTTTTATGGAAAGGTATTCAAATTCAATAAGAGAAGTTGGACAAGAAGGTCGAAGGGGTGCACTCCTTCTGAGTTTAGACTGCCGACATCCGGAAATAAAAGAATTTATAACGGTTAAGAAGGATTTGACTAAAATAACAGGTGCTAATATTTCAGTCAAAATTTCAGATGATTTTATGCAGGCAGTACATTCTAACTCAGAATTTGAATTATGTTTTCCAGTTGATTATAAAGAAAGAGGAATTGTACCACTACATACTGAAAAAATTAAAGCTAAAGAACTTTGGAATTTGTTGATACATACATCTCATGAAACTGCCGAACCAGGTATTCTGTTTTGGGATCATCAGCTGAATTATTCACCTGCTAATTGTTATGATCAATACCGACCAGTCAGTACAAATCCATGTGCCGAGCTCGCACTTTCTCCGCTGGAGAGTTGCCGTCTAATTTCTATGAATCTTACAAGTTATGTTAGAAATCCATTTTCAGAATGCGCTCGTTTCGACATAGAATTATATCATTATCATTGCATGTTGGCTCAACGACTTTCCGATGACCTTATAGACATTGAAGATGAGATAATAGATAAGATTATAGCAAAAATTAAAAATGATCCAGAAGACTTAAAATTCAAGAGCAGAGAAATTGAAATTTGGGAAGCTATCAAGTTAGCTGGTACTACTGGAAGAAGAATTGGACTTGGAGCAACCGGTTTGGCGGACGCTATTGCAATGTTAAACTTGTCTTATTCAAGCGATGAAAGTATAAAACAAATAGATGAAATATTTAAAACGCTTAGAAATGCTACATATGAGTCTTCTGTTGAATTATCAAGAATATTAGGTCCCTTTGCCGGATATGACCCGAAAGTAGAAAAAGACAATCTTTTTATTAAACAAATTAAAGAAGAAGCTCCTGAAATTTATAACGACATGTTAAAGTATGGTAGAAGGAACGTTGCATGTAATACAATGGCTCCGAACGGTTCATTGAGCTTGCTTGCGGGCGGAATATCATCCGGCATTGAACCTGTTTTTCTCCTTGCTTATACTCGAAGAAGAAAATTAGATTCCACTTCAACCGAAACTCCAGATTTCATAGATCCACAAGGCGATCGCTGGACTAATTTCCAAATAGAGCATAACACTGTTAAAAAATGGAAAACTGTCACTGGTGAGACTGACATTAAAAATAGCCCTTGGTTCGGTTCAACAGCAAATGATCTTGATTGGAACAAAAGAATTGAAATACAATCAACAATTCAAAAATACATTGATCATAGCATTAGTTCATGTGTAGTAAAGGACACCCTTCTCGAAACAAACAAAGGCCTTCTATACTTTGATGAACTAACAAATTTAGATGAACTGGAAGAAGGACAATTTGTAAAAAACACAGAATCTGATATTTTAATCAGAAACAAAGATGACCAATTCGTTCCAATTGATTATTTTTATAAGAATGGTATAAAACCGGTTACTAAAATTCGACTTAAAAACAATAACCAATTGATATGCACTGATAATGAAAGTGTTTTGGTTTATAATGAATATATTAATGATTTAGATTGGAAAATGGTCAAAGATTTAGATATTTTCGACATGGTAAAAATATCAATAGGAGTTAACTAATGGAAACAGTTTATAGTTATGAAGAACTGCAAGAAATAACTTTAGGACTTAAAAGAATTCCTATTACTGCAAGGCGGGACAAAAAATCTGCATTGGAATTTATTATTCAAACATTACCATTCAATCGATGTCATGAGAATCCGGACATAGTTGTTCTGAAAAATTGGGTTGATAATCACAGTGAAAAATATTCTTTAGTTAAATCAATAGAAAAATTAGACGAGCAAGAAACATATGATCTTTCAATAGTGGATGGAGCCAGCTATGTGGCTAATGGAATATATTGTCATAACACAATTAATTTACCGAGTAATGTTTCGGTCGAAGAAGTAAAACACATTTATGAAAAAGCTTGGGAAACTAAATGCAAAGGAATTACAGTGTACCGAGATGGCTCACGAAATGGAATTTTATTTGAAGACAAAAAACATGAAGAAGAATTTTCAATTCATCATGCATTGAAACGTCCGAAGGAATTAAGATGTGAAGTCAATCACATAACATTCAAAGGCGAAAGATACTATGTAATTATTGGACTTTGGGGAAAGAAATATCCATATGAAATATTTGTCGGTAAAAATATAAACTTGGAAAATGATTCGGTTTACATTCCGAAAGAAATAAAAGAAGGACGTATAAAAAAGATTAAACGTGGAAATTATGTCTTGATAGATAATAAGAACATTGAATATCCGATAGCCGGTGAATTATATGACGATGTTGTTGAATCTCTTACCCGGTTTGTTTCTTTATCTCTGCGTCACGGTGTCGATATTCTGTTCATAGTGGACACATTAGAAAAATCAACCGGTGATCTTTTTAGTTTTTCAAAAGTGATGGCACGTACTCTTAAAAAATATGTCAAGAACGGAGCTGAAGTTTCTGGAATGAATTGTCCAAACTGCGGAGGCGAACAGCTGATCAGAGAGAATGGATGCATTCGCTGTTTAGACTGTGGCTACTCCAAGTGTGAGTAGTCATATGACCATCATAAACGTTGTATATGAGATTTTTCGATTGTATTCGATACTATCTTTCAACATAAATTAAAAATTGATTATACAACGTTTACTAAAGAATAGAAAAAGAAGGAACCGAAAAATTCCTTCTTTTCTTTTAGGAATATATAGATAATACCAAAAAACATTTAAATAAAATGGGAAGTTTCAGAAATAAAAATAGAAATAGTAATGAATTGAGACTGGAAAGTGCTTTATTCAATTTACATTTAAATCAAGACAGTGATTTAATGTGTAATATATTTAAGATTAAGAAAGAAGAAAATTCAGATAGTTACCAACAAATAATCGAATGGAACATGACACCCGGTTCTAAATATATTTTTGATGATAGGGATTTTAATAACCTATCCAATTTTATTTTAGAATTTATAGAGTATTGTGATTCTATAACAGATTCATTGCCTGATGATCAAGAAGGTGAAGAAGAGGATAATACTCAAGACGGTCAAGAACATGAAATGCAAGACCAAGAAGCACCTGACCAAGAAATCGAATCCAGTAGTAATTATGATGAGAGATTAGAATTCTTGAATCTACTGGACGATGAAAATTGGATTTGTAAGATTTCTTTTAATGCAAAAGAAAGTGAATTTCCATCTTTGTTTTTCTCAAAAGACGGTGGAGATGAGTGGTTTGATATGTTTTATATCAATGACATTTATGTATTAGAAGACTTGTCTGTTTGGTTAAGAGAGAATATCTAAAAAAATTAATAATTTTTAATGGCATATAATGAGAATTTATCCGCTAACAACAAAAAACCCGAACCATTAGATTTCCAAAAATTTAATGATTTGCTGAAGAAGATTGATGCTGACCTAAGCTTAAACCAGGCAACTTCAAAAGAATCTACTAAATCATTTATTGGTTTTTCAACAGACATTGTTCAGTATATGAAAACATTCGTTGAAAATAAAAATAAAGAAGATGGAAAGGATGCTGTTCCAAGCGAGAACTACGTCTCTGCTTACATGAGTTTAGTTGATCCTGCTTCCAAGTTTGGTATTACGTTACCGAGTATAGATTCCATTATTAAATCTACTGATGCGTCAAAAAAATTAACCTCATTAGCGAAGAAGATTCAATCAATAGCCAAAACAGAATTTAAAAAACCAACCGGCGAAACACCCAACTCTCCAACAAGTAGCGGTCCAGTAACACCAGGAAACGGATTGAATTTGACGTTGAACTTTAATGATACCATACAGAATTTTAAGAATAACCTACAACAAGCCAGTGTTTTACTAAAACCTTTTTCTGATTTTTTAATAGCTACCAACAATCTTTCTGATTTAATCAAAGACAAAGAAAAGTTCCAAGGTAATATAGAAATCTTACAAGGCGTTAGTAAAATGATAGGAATTATATCGGGTGTTTTTAATGGACGTCCTATCGAACAAAAAGGAATTGACGCTATTCAAACATTAATGAATCTACCATTAAAATCTATTATAGAAAAGTTTACTAATTTATTCGATTCTATAAAATTTAATAACAAAACTGATTTTGTTGCAATAGATAAAATATTTCGGTTGGTTCAAACATTCACTTCTATGTTATCCGGATTTTCTAAAAAATTGGTGTCCGAATACCCATTCTTTGTTATAGCTACTTCTCTGCCGTATGGTAAAAGACTTTCAAGATTTATAGAAAGTATAAACAAAAATCTTTCTACTGAATTTGAAAATGATGTAATAAATGAAAATATTGAATCATTGTCCGACTTCGTTTCTTTGTTAATGAATTTTGATTATGATTTAGTGAAGAACTTTCCTGCTTTTGTTATTGCCATTAAGCTACCTTATGGATTGCTGATGGGTAAATTCATAAATAATTTTAATTATTATGTAGGAAAGGGAATTTCAAACGATGTTATACTATCATTGGACTCTATGGTAAATCTGCTTGGTACTTTTAATAAAGATATGCTAAGGACATACAGAAATTTATTAATCATAACAGTTTTAAATCCAGCATTCTTGATTAAACAAATATTTGATCAGTTCGCTAAAAATTTCAAAACAATTCAAAGTTCATATTATTCCTACTTTTCAGCGATTGTTGAAATGACAAAAAGGATGGATGAAATTATAGCCAATTTATTTACAGCATTTTCTATTAAGCGAATGATGTTATTATATTTTGGTTTGAAATTTCTGCCAGGTATTAACAAAATTTTAGAAAAGGAATTACCTAAACTATTTTTAAGCATAGCTGATGTAGCCAAAACATTTCCGGAAAGTCAATGGAAGATTGATCCAAAGACAGGAGTATTTATTCAAATGTCCGGTTTCCTTCGTTCACTTGAAGGATTGTCAACTCAGATAGCAAAAATTAAAAGTGAATCCAAAGGAATATCAACTATCATAGCAACACTTAATTTCTTTGTATCCGGTATGAATATGATATTTAGAAAAATGTCTAATAAGTCATTCAGAGCGGTAGTTGGTGTACAGACCATGATAACCTCTTTGAAAGGTATTGGTGAATCTATTATGATAGCAGCCGGTGCTTTATTATTCATACCCGCAGCATTGTTGACACTTTTATTTGTTCCTTTGATTGTAAAAGTTATGAATAAGCTTGGTGATACTAAAACACTAAAAGATGTTAAGATGGGCAAAGTATCCATCGGTTGGATAGCAAAAGGATTAGCTCAACTGGCCTTAGCATTTATAGCAATGTCAGTTGCTGCGATGTTGGTCAATCCAGTATCTGTTCTGATGATGTTGACTTTGACCGGCGCTACGTTAGGTTTATTTATGCTCGTTGGAAAAGGCGAAAAACAAATTAAAGAAGGAGCAAAAGGACTATCCCTTGTTTCTTTGGCTTTAGGTATTTTTGCGGTCACTATCGGAGTGTACAGTCTCATCATAGAAAAGTTTACAAGCTCCGGTGCTTTATGGACCGGTTTAGCGTACTTAGTTGCTTTTTCAGGAGCAGTTCTGTTAATAGGATATTTGAACTCTCAAGGTAAAGGCGGCGGCAGTTACCTGAATAAAGGAGCAACCGGTTTAATGTTGATAGGAGCTGCACTGATAGTATTCTCAATTGGTTTATCTGTTTTAGCATTGGCTGTTTCTCTTTGGAAACCTGACATGCTTTTAATGGCGACAGTTTTACTAATAGGTATAAGCGGAATTGTTTTTGTTTTAGGAATTTTAGAAAAATCCGGACATACTGTTCTTTGGGGTGCGTTAGCCCTTGCTGCTATCGGTGGAGCATTAATTGTTTTCTCTATGGGTTTATTAATTTTCAGTGCAGCTATTGACAAATGGGATTGGAAAACTGTCGGTATAGCAATGACTGTTATAGCAGGAATTAGTGCTATTGCCGTTCTTCTTGGATTAGTAGCAACCGCGACAGTCGGAGCGGTTTTCTTAGGACCATTATTTTTAGCTACTACTGGTTTAGCTCTTGCTGCTTTTGGATGGGGATTGTCTGTTTTTGGGAAGTCCTTGCTTCTATGGGACACCAAAATGATTGATTCATCTATAGAAATTATTAAAAGAATTGGAGTAGCTATTTCTGTTTTGGGATTAGCTATAGTTCCTATAACTTTAGGGGTTGCTGCTTTAATTTTAATTTCCGGAGGACTATTAGTTTTCTCTCTTGCATTGAATGCTCTTGGAATAGGTTTCATGAAATTATCATCGATACCGTTTACTGATGATTCGAAGAAACAAAGTCTTGTTAATATAATGAACGGAGTAGTCGCGGTTGCTAAAATAATAGTTGCTAATACTTGGCTGTTCGCTAAGGCATTACCAGGAATATATTCATTGAAGCAATTAGGTGAAGCATTACAGACAGTAGGTAAAGGAATGAGATTCGCATCTGAAATTTCATTAATGAAATTTAATACTAAACAATTTGAATCTGTGATTACTACCATTGGAAAGTCATTTGGACTTATTGGTGGAATGGTAAGTGATGGTTCTGGAATTTTCAAAAATTTAGGACCGCTTGCTTATATTGGACCTAATAATATCAAGTCAGGTATTAAAAGTATGATGATGTCCGGAGATGCTTTGATTTCTGTAGCAAAAGGATTGAAAGTGTTTAATGGTGTAGCCAATACTTTAAATCTAGAAGCTAAGAAAACTGCTGCTGGATGGACACCGGCAACCGGTTCACTTGGTGAAAAAATAGCGGTTGTTCTTTCTGTCATCACTAAATTATTTGCCGAGATTGGTAGTTCTAAAAATTCTGGAATGTCTTTGACCAAAGCAATATTTGGAAACGATTTTAAAAAGTCAGATGTTCAAGCAGGTATAAAAAGTGTATTGGATGTAGGAAAAGCATTGGACTCAGTATCCACCGGACTTCTTAAATTTCATCTAAAAACAATGTTATTAGATTTATCCGAAAGGGGTCCGATTATTAGAAACATCGGAAGAGTCATTGGAGCAATTCATAATGTGTTTTCAAAAATAGGAGCAAACAAAGATGCTTCATATTTTAAAGCGATTTTCGGAGCGGACTTTGGGAAGACCAATACTGAAAAAGGAATCAATGCTGTTAAGAACGTTGGTAAAATTTTATCTGACATCGCGGCCAGTCTAAAGACATATCAAAATTTAAAAGATGTTTGGAAATCAACGGATAAAATAGAATACACTATATTAAAACTAATGGGTGTTCTTAACCGGGTATTCAATAGCAAGACTCATGACCTTGATGATATAGCTGATGGTATGGAAACACTAACAGACATAACATTAAATTTAAATAAAGTAACTGAGCAATTCAAACAATTCACCAATATTACTAAACAACTAAATGGATGGGAAAAAGGTTTTTCTAATTTTAAATTCCTTCTTTACGATTCAATGGTCAGAGTGGCCGCAATTGGTGGAAACAGTTACGCATGGAAAAAAGTTTATTCTACATTTGGAGATTCTCCTTTCAATGGTTATTTCTACGAAACTGGTGCAAAGAATATGGAGCTGATCGGAGTAGGAATGATGAAGTTTAGTGGTCAAATGAAAAAATTCAGTATTGAAAAACTTGATCTAAACAATTTGAATAATATTGTTAAGTTTGTAAAAGAAATGTCTAAGCTTTTAGATCCTTTGGAAAAAATGGCATCCAGTTTCAAAATAATGGCTGACTCCTTATATAAAATATCCAAAGATGAAAAAGTGCTAAGTAAAATAGTAGGTGTTCAAGGAAATTCCAAAAAATCAGAAATAAAAAGTAAAAATTTAGATTCTAATAAAAAAAATAAATCATTGACATTTAGTGCTGAAGCAAAATCAGAAATGGGAAAAGGCATTACCATTATTAATCATGTTTATCAGTCAAAAGATGAAAAAGATGAAAAAAATACAAAATCTGTTAGTAAATCATCCGGTGAGATATCACAATTAGAATTAAACAAGTTACAATATGCTATGTTGATGAAGATGTCGGATTATTTAGAAGGAATCGAAAGAAATACAAAAAAATTCTAATATTTTTTACAATAAATTAAAATCTCATACGTCTCTATTAAGATACGGAGTTTTATGGCCGGTTTAATATTTTAAAAATATTTACGAACCAATTTACAATTTAATAATCTGAATTGTATTAAAAAACAGACCATAAATTTAATCACTAATTCATAGGAAACATATGATTCCCCAATCAAAAAAGACTGGTAGTAAAGCTATCTCTAAAATTAAAAATAAAGATATTCAACAAGCTGCCATGATATACTTTTCGAAAGACAGTAATATCACTCCAGCTGAAAAAGAAAAAGCTTTCACTCTTATGTTCAATGTGACCAGGCCTCGTCTGATTTCTTTTTTAAATAAAAAAGTGAACCAGTTATTAGAATCAAAAGCACAAAATTTATTATTTGTTAATACTGAGGATAAATTAGACTGCCTTGATGACATAGTTTTGGACTCCTTCACTAAAGTAGTTGCTGAACAAAATGAATCATTATATGCCCAAGAGAAGGCATCATTTGTCACTTGGTTTTATACATGTACATACAATAATATGATTACTACTTTAAAAAGAAAAAGTAGGCTTATCAAGGTTTCTTGTTTAAATATAAAAAATACTGAATCCGACCAGGGTATAGACCACTCAGATATAATTGATAGAATATCAGCTTCCGAATCATCCCCTAATATTTTCGATTCAGTTGAGGATATGGAGGGTCGTCTCGAATATGTAGATTTTGTTGAAACCATATTTCAATACATGAATAAAAATTTTAGTAAAAGAGATAATGACATCTTTTTAAGAAAAGTTGTTTATAATGAAACATTGGAAGAAGTAGGAAAACAATTCAATCTCACAGCTCAAGGAATACGAGCAATTGTCACCGACAAGATTATTAAAAATCTCAGAAAAGAATTTGCTGAAGAAATTTCACTTCTGAAGCTTTAATTCGTAAAATAATATATAAATTATACAAAAATAACCAAAGTACATGATTAAAAAATTAATGATGTTAGTGATAACATTTTTAATCATTAATTCGAATTCATTTACTTCTGTTAACACAAACAACCCAATTCAAAATTCTGGAAATGAATTATTGAATAAAAATTACGAAGTTGGAGGTCAAGTAGATAGCTTTAGTCTGAGCTATAAAAATAATCAGACGGATCATTCAAATATTGATTATGCATATTTTTATAAATACGATTATATTTGGTTGATTTTCGATGAGGTATTAATAACAAAAAAATATTATAATTTTTTTAGTTATGAAATAGACATAATAGTTGAAAAATACCAATTCGAAACGTTAACAGAAGAGAACCTATTGAAAGCGATTAATGATTTGCAGATACAACATCCGGAATGGGTGTTAAGGCAATCAAAGCTAGAGACTGGAAATTTTAATTCCAGATTATGCACAAAGTGCAATAATTTATTTGGAATGAAAGTTCCGCGACAAAGATATACATACTCGATTAGCAAAACATATAATAATTTTGCCGTCTTTGATCATTGGATCTATTCGGTCATAGATTATAAGGTATGGCAAGGCAATAAACAGATAAATGGTAACTATGGAGATTATCTCCATAAAAGGAACTATGCTTCTGATAAAAAATATCATAATAAATTGAAGTCCGTAGAAATTTCACTTTAAAAATGGTATTATTAATAGTAAAATAATACATGAATGAACTAATAAGAATAAAAAACGAATGTAAAACTTTAGAAGAGTTTTTCTCTAAGACTGAAGACAATTACATGACCTATAAAAGAGAATTATTAGAATTAACCAAATTATTGGATGAACATTTTGACAAGAAAAGATTAGAAAGATTAACCAGATATCATAGGTTGGTATTTATATGGTTTGGCTATAAAGAAATTAGTAAATGCGAATTTTGTGGAAAATATGCTAATTTTTATTTTAATACCAAAGATGTCATTGAAAATAATTCTCTATTTACTAAAACTTGTGGTGATAGTGCATGTAAAAACAAAATGAGAGAAGCTACTTGGAAAGATAAATATGGATATGATAATCCATCTAAAATTCCAGCGATAAAAGAAAATAACCGTGAAAAATTCATAAAGAATATAGATTCGTTTAATGCTAAACGAGTAAAGACATGGAAAGATAAATATGGATATGATAATCCATCCAAAGTAGAAGAAATTAGAACCAGATGCAATTTTTCTTCATCTAAAACTTCTTTTGATAAGAGAATGAATAACAATTACGAATTATTAGAAAGAAATAATGATATTTATAGGCTAAAATGTAAAAAATGTGACAAGGAATTTGAAATTTTTAGATATTATCTATATAAACGTTTTAATAAAAATGAAATAATTTGTACATATTGTAATCCTTTATTAACTCATAAATCATTAACAGGTAAATCTGTATCAGGAGCGGAAATGGAATTTTTAGGATACATAGAATCAATATATGATGGATTAATAATTCATAGTGATAGAAAAATTTTAGATAAATCAGAAATTGATGTTTATTTGCCTGATTTGAAATTAGGATTTGAGTTTAACGGTTGCTATTGGCATTCAGATAAATGGAAAGATAAATATTATCATAGAGACAAAAAATTAAAGGCTTGGGAAAAAGAAGTGGATTTAATCCATATATGGGAAGACGAATGGGAAACAAATTTAAACGAAACCAAACAAGTTATATCAGATTTAATCAATAGAAAACAAAATCCAATTATTAATAATAAACTCGATGAAAATATGGATTATTGTTTAATTTCGTCTCATATCGGACAGACAATAAACGAAATAACAGAACCAATTTTATGTAACTACTGTAATAACAATATGTTTAGAAAAGAACATATAATATTTAAATAGATAAATTGTAAAAGTAATCAAAGGAAATATAAAATGGAATACACCATTAAGAAAAAATATACCGATTATCCATTTGCTCATAGACAGCATAAGCATGATGGAAAATGTCAGTGGTGCCATGGTCATAACTGGACATTTGTAATAGAGATAGGATGTAATGAATTAGACGAACAAGGTTTTGTTTTAGATTTCGGTAAAATGAAATTTATCAAAAATATATTAGACACAAATTTTGACCATACATTGGTGCTATCAACATACGATGACTATGTTGAAAATTTCAAGGATTTAGAAAGCAAGAATTTAGCGAAACTAACATTAATTGATAATGACGCTTCAGCTGAAGGTATAGCATTATGGATCGGAAATATAATAGACAATGTAGTCAAAAAAGACACAAATAATAGAGCATATGTTAAAAGCATAGAGTTATTTGAAGATTCAAAGGATTCTGCTACAGTAACATTTAATTCAAACAATTTTTAGGAAATAAAAATGAACTTAAATATAAGTGAAGATTTTTATAGTGTTCAAGGCGAAGGTTTCTCCAATGGAGTACCTTCGTACTTTATTCGTTTAGGAAACTGTGATTTATGTTGTGGTGGAAAAAATGGTAAATGGTTAAAAAAAGGAACCGCCACTTGGAAATGTGACAGTGAGCAATTCATTAATAATTTTAAAAGTTTCGAACCAGAATATTTAATTGACAAGTGGAAAGAACTGGATATATTGGAAGATATTATAAATGGACATATACATGTCATTTTTTCAGGAGGAGAACCAATGTTACCTGAAAATCAAGAAGCTATTTTATCTTTTATAGAAAAAATGGATAATGAATATTACCTCAATAAAATATTTTATGAAATTGAAACAAATGGAACTGTTGAGATAGATGAAATTTTATTTAATAGACTAAATCAAATTAATTGCTCTCCTAAACTATCCAATTCAGGTAACCCAAAAGAAAAGAGAATTAATATTAAATCTCTTAGACAAATTTTAGGTCATCAAAATAGTTGGTTTAAATTAGTAGTTTCCGGAGAAAGTGATGTCACAGAATTTCAAGAAGATTTTGTTTCTCCTTTGATAGATGATATGTTAGAAAACACAACAAATTTATTTTATCAAGTAAGTCCATTACGTCTTCCATCTGATTTCTATTCATATATAATGTCAAAAGTAATTGTTATGCCCGCGATGGATAATAGAGATAAATATTTCGAATTTCTTGGAATGGTATATGAAATGGCGAAAAAATATCGAATAAGAGCGACCGGGAGAAATCATATAGCTGTATGGGATAGATCAACTGGTGTTTAATTTACAAGGAAAATAAAAATGGTAGATAAAGGAAAAATAGATGCACTTAAGGGCTTAAAAGTCCATGAATATTTATTAGAAAAAGGTGTAGAGACTCCTTATTCAAAAGAAATGAGTTTGGATAGTAATGACAAGAAGCAAAAAATTCAACAACATTTCAACGAAATTATGGTTTTACTGGGTTTAGATTTATCGGATGATAGTCTGAAAGAAACACCGAAGAGGGTAGCAAGAATGTTTGTTGATGAAATTTATTGGGGGTTGGATTACACCAATTTTCCAAAAATAACTACAATTGAAAACAAGATGAGTTATGATGAAATGATCATCGAAAAAAATATAAAATGTTTATCAAATTGTGAACATCATTTTGTACCAATCTTAGGAACAGCGGCAATTGCATATATTCCAAATAAAAAAGTAATTGGCCTAAGTAAGCTCAATAGAATAGTTGAATATTTTTGTAGACGACCACAAGTACAAGAACGTCTAACCGAACAAATATTTTACGCTCTTGAATATATTCTCGAGACAAGTAATATAGCTGTCATTATAGAAGCTCAACATACTTGTGTTATAACAAGAGGAGTGGAGGATTTGAATAGTAGAACAGTTACTTCTAAAATAGGTGGATTGTTTAAAACAAATAACGACGTTAGAGCCGAATTTTATAATTTATTAAAATTGCAGGTATAATAATGCTTTTATATTTAAGTACTCCGACTTTCTATGACTCTTTGTTGGCAGCAACAAAAGATGTTTATGAAAGACATAACATAGTATTAAAATACTTAACTTCTTTTTGGAATTACACCACCTGGAACAAAAGAGAAGAAAAATTTAAGATTAAAGAAGAATATAAAACTTTAGAAAGTTTAAGAAAGTTTACCAAAGAAACAGGTATTCCAATGAAACTTATGCTTGATTCTGGAGTTTTCTCTGCAAGGTTAAAAGGTATGAAAATACCAAATGAATTACTTGCCGAGTTTTATCACAAAAATTCTGATTTATTTAATATTGTCATGACCAATGATGAGGGCACTCCTGAAACACAAATAGAGAATACCAGAATTTTAAAAAGCTTAGGTGTCCCGGTTGTAGGAATTTATCATCCCGGATCCATTGAAAGACCATTCATGACCGAAAATCATTTACAACAACTTTTAGAATTGACTGATTTTAATTCGATAGCCATGTTCACCATTCCAAAATCTAAAAGAATGTTTGAAGTGGACAGGATGTTTAATTTTATTTATAAGCACGGATATGAGAAAAATAAAATTCATATGTTGGGTATAGAATCTGCGAATTATTTACTAAGGTTTCCTTTTTATTCAGCTGATGCTACTTCTTTTCTAAGGGATGGTTTTACTGGATGTTGGTCAATGTGGGATGACAAAAGATTAAAAATTGATAGAATTAATGTTAAAGATAATATCAATTATTGTATAAGAAAGAATATGATGTTGGTTAATGGTGTGGAATGCGAAAAAAATATTCACACCGGAGTAAGAATGTATGAAAATATTTATATCAGATCAATATATCAAAAATTTTTAACGGACGTTTGGCAAAAAAGAGGTATAGAATGGAGCTAAAGAAAATAAATTTAGATCAAATAAAAGAAGTCACATTAGACTTCGATTTCAAAGACACTTTATATTTTTCGGAGTTATATGATTCAATTAAGCATGATGGAATATTAGTACCTATATTGGTTATCGAAACAGGAGTAGAAATATATGAAGTTTTAGATGGCAGACAACGAATCGCTGCCTTACGACAGTTAGGACAAACAGAAGTTTATTGTATCATAAATGATAAAATAAAGAAAAATAATAAAAATTATCATCGATGTTTATTAGCAACCCAATATTTATTAAAAACTCCGGATCATTTTAAATTAGCTGTATATATAAAAGATAATAATTTAAGTTTTTCGGATATACATCCAAGTTGCATATTAAATAAAACAAATTTTGCTAATTATCAAACATTATTCGAATGGAAATGGTCTAAATATCATACACCTCAAGAATTAGAAAATAGTTTCAAAGCAACAATAAGAAAGAAATTATTTTAGTAAAGGAATTTTTATTATGAAAAAGTTATTAAAATTTTTCAATTTTCTGAACCCTTATTTAATATATAAGGATCTTCGTCTTTATTTTATTATAAAAAATATGTACAAACAATTTGAATCTGATTCTGAATGGAAAAATTTTAGATTGTTGAAAGGATGGTTCAATTCGTATGGATGTGCGGTTATTATAGATGAATTAAATGATTCAAAGGATCCGGAGGTAAATCGATTTTTGGTCAAGAAAAGATTACAGCCGATAGTAGATTACATGTCTGATTACTCAATTGATATATTAAATTATATAAACGTAAAAATTAAGAATACATGGGACATAAAACTATACAAAGTATTATTTTTACCGAATTATCAAATTTTTAGAAAAAATTTCTTTATAAAATGGTTATTGGTAATAGCGGGTATATTAAGTTATATCTTTTTAGCATAGAAAAACAAATTTAAAAATATTTAGAGAGAAAAATGGAAAAAGTCGAAATGGCAAACGAAACTTCAGAAGATGTTGTAGCAACAAAAGAAGTAAAGGAAACAAAAAATAAGTCAACCAAAGGTAACACTAAAGTTAATAATATTGAGCTTGTTGAAACAACATTCAATATTACTGATACTAAAGATTTACCAGAAGTTAAAAAATTTCAAAAAGAAATTGATTTTTATACCGACTTATTAGAAAAAAGAATGGCGGACAAAGAGCAACTAGAATTAGAATATACTATAACCGAACAAGAAACGGATTTTGAATACACTTCTTTGTTAGCGGTTATTAATGATTTGAAACGAAATTTCAAATGGACTACTTACGAGGCAATTTGGTTGACTAGAACAGCTAATAACATTACAAGTAAGTTAGAAAACTGGAAAGCTCAAAAGAAAGCAGAAACTGATCCGGAAGTAGTAAATAAATTAATTCTTAGTAATTTAGATATTGAAGGTCTTGACCTTTTGATCCGGAAACATAGCGCAGTTGGGTTCTCTCTTGCTGAAAAATATTCAAGAGTAATTATAGAAATGAACTCACTTTATTCAAAGCTACAGAAAAACAAAGCACCTATTAACGTTATGGAAAAATTAATTGAGATTATCAATTTTAAATTAACTAACTACAAAAATGATTTAGAAACCGCACCTGAGCGGGATGACATTGAGTTAGCTATAAGAGAAGGACTTCCAAAAGAAGGCTAATTCTTTACTGTATTAATATAGTTAAAATTTCAATGGGTTTGATTTATTTCAAACCCATTTTTCTTTTCTAAATATATAACTATATAAATAAAAATATCAAACGAACATGTCAGTAATTTTAGAAAACGAAGGTTTTTACAACAACGGAAACGAATATGATAACATAGGTATTGTTAGTCCAATGGATAGAATTCCATCCACTTCGAACATAAGAAAAGATATAGATTCATTTTATATTAGACGACCACTAGATCAAAATCAAAAATTTATGATCTTCAAGAACAATGCAATTCAAATAGTAAAAGGTAATACTGTTTTATTTGAATTTAAATTAGACACCGTGTTTGAACATATAGATTCATACCAAGACATAAATATTAGTTTACAGAAAGCGATTTTAATAGATGTAGAAGATGGTGAGCCATATTTGGTGGCTTCTGATTCTATTCCATTTACTAATTTCAAAAGTGCATTAGAAATAATGAATGTTGAAGATCAAACCAAAGAAAATAATTACTTAAATTTCTCAGATATTTCTTTTGAAGATTATAGCACAATGTTAATTCTTCCGGATTATTCTTCACAAGTAGAAAATGTAAGTGATTTTGCATTTTTTATAAAAATAGGAAATGAATGGATTCTTGGTAAGAAATTCATGATGCTCTCGACTCATGATGCTCTGACACAATCGATAATTATAGCTAATCCTTTAACAGAAGAATTACCAATAAAAATTATTTTAATTAAATGAGCGAAATAAATGAACTCAAAGGAACATTCACAGGTTTGAAAATTATTCCACCTGAAAATGGATCTACTAATGTTAATGCTTTTAGAGTATCATCAGGTAAAATATTTTTTCAAGAAAGTTCCAATTCTCAAAAAATAATAAAACTATGGAATTTTGCTAATGAATACGAATTAAAAAACGACATAGCAATTAAATTAAATGGTTCTACTGATAATGAACCACAATTATATTCTGTTTATGCTAAACCGGATAATATAAAACTTAGTGATAACATAACAAATCTAACCTTTTTTACTAAGAATGGTATTGCTAATGATAATCCCGGTTTACCGGAAGAAGACACTTCTTGTATTTTTCTCGGTTCTGTTTTTGTTCCTTCAAGATTTCCATCACTGAACACTACTTTATATTACCGTTCTGTTTCTGATGATTTGGATTCTTATAATTTATTAGTATCCCAAACAGAGTGGATAAATCAATTAAAAAAAGGTATAGAGGTATGGAGTCCAGAAACAATTTATTTTGAAGACCAACTAGTTCGGTATCAAGATTGTTTTTATATATGTTTGAAAAATCATGCTTCTGGTCCATTATTTAGTCAAGATTTAAATGACGATAACTGGATAATTTCTTGTTCAACCGGCGGTGTTATAGATGAAAATATAGCATATGAAGTAGTTTTAGTTCAGAATGGAGATAATGGTGCGGTTCCGGGAGATAAATACTATTGTATTTACGAAAAAATACAATTTTTGGATTCAGCTTATGCTCAAGGAGATATTGATATAAGAAGACTTGTAACTACTTTAGCTAAAGCAAATTCCGCAGTCCCTCCGATAACTGGAAGTTTTGAACATTATACCTCATATTCATAAAAAAATAATTTTTAGATGTCAATAATTTGTTTTTCCGGAGATCGTTATGCAGGAACATCAGAAGATATAAAACCATCTGCTGTGGATGGTGCTTTATTTGATGTTTTAGATAAAACTCCTATAGAGCGTTATATCCGTAAAAATAGTGAATGGATACTTATAGATAGTATCGGATTAATGGGACCGACTGGTCCAAGAGGATTAACAGGTTCTACTGGACCAATAAGTTCTGTAACGGGACCAACCGGACCAACAGGAGTTACAAGCACCGGTCCAACCGGTCCAACAGGACCAACCGGAGCTCAAGGAAGTGTCGGTCCTGTGGGAAATATAGGACCAACTGGCGCGCAAGGAGCTGCAAGCAATGTCACTGGACCAACAGGACCAACCGGCGCGGTAGGAGCTCCCTCAACAGTCACAGGACCAACTGGACCAACTGGCGCGCAAGGAGCTGCAAGTACAGTCACCGGTCCTACAGGACCAACCGGCGCGCAAGGAGCTGCTTCAACAGTTACAGGACCAACAGGACCAACAGGCGCGCAAGGAGATGCTTCAACAGTTACAGGACCAACAGGACCAACAGGCGCGCAAGGAGATGCTTCA
>Ga0116171_10001346_pt1 | contig 24542 bp, 22 predicted proteins | sample AD_JPNHW2_MetaG_FD_89798 | JGI IMG/M metagenome (GOLD analysis project Ga0116171, IMG submission 89798) | Active sludge microbial communities of municipal wastewater-treating anaerobic digesters from Japan - AD_JPNHW2_MetaG | ecosystem: Engineered > Bioreactor > Anaerobic > Digestate | place...
CCCGCGAAGATACGCGTCCCGGTGAAACGTGTACTTCTCAACCAGTTTTGTGATCGCCTCGGGGACTGCCATTACAAAATTGTCGCGCTCAATGGCGTTAAAGATGTTGAATTATAATTCTCGTAATTTCACCAGAACGTTCTGTGATCGTATCTGAAAGAGAAAAAAATTTCATCAGTACGCGAATTGAAATTCATCAGAAGAAGATTGTTGAGGGCGCCTGCATCACGTCACCCCATCCAAACTTGCCCTGATGCTGCCATTTTTCCTGTGAGCCTGATTACAGACTCACACCAATCCGGGCTCATTTTAAGCCCCGATTACCCCGTGACCACCCAAAAAGAAGCCCGTATCGGGCTCCGTTTCAAAATACCCCCAAATCGGGCTTATTTTCGAAAACGGACGAAATAAAACGTTCACGTATTCGCGTTTGGAGGCCCGATCATGGGCCCGGATGGGTTTTCTGTTGATGAAAAAAATGATCGCTGCCAGAACGCGAATATGGCCTGCTAATGGGCATTATATGGGGCTCAATTCAGGCGTATTTTTTAAAACAGGGGCATTTTAGCGGCATTATTTTTATGGCGGGCAATCGGACGATTTTTAGGGCGTTTTTCGGGAGGGGGCAGGAAAGAATTCTCGTAACACTTACAATAAAAACAAGGGTTTTCCTGAAACAGAAGACCTGTACCAGCCTGGACTTTTCAAAAAATATTCGGTGAAGTTGCTAAACATTTCCAAAATTTTCCGACAGAGTTATCGAACTTCTTCAAAGAAGTTCACCAGAGCTACCGGACTTTTCAAAAAAACCGGCAAAGTTATCAGACATTCTAAAAAAAGTTCAGCAAGGTTGCCCAACTTTTCTAAAATTGTCCGGCAAAGTTATCGAACTTTCTAAAAAAAAGTTCACCAGAGTTTCAGGACTTTTCAAAAATGATCGGATGCAAGCGGGGAATTCCGGAAAAAAACCGGCCCGTCCGGATCTGATTGGAGAGGGGGGTACCCCCCACACGGCCCGGCACATGGGGGGAGGGTGACCCCCACTTTGATCGAAAGAAGGGGAGGGGGGTGGGGGTACCCCCCTCAACCTTTTGTGCCGGAAAACCTCTTTTTCCTGCACGGCCAAAACCATCGTTTCGCGTGGAATTGCCGTCGTGAATTGCGGAGGCTGGCGGTTTTTTTGTATTCGTATGGCAGGCCCCGGCCAGAACCTGATTGGGAGGGGGGTGCCCCCCACACGGCCCGGCACTTGGGGGGGAGGGTGACCCCCACTTTGATCGAAAGAAGGGGAGGGGGGTGGGGGGTACCCCCTCTCACTTCTTCTGCAAAACCGGGCCGGCACCCGCACCGCGATTTGCCTGGCAGTCCGGTAGTCCGGTAAATGTCGTCCCAGTGTCTGGCACTCATAAAACAAAGTTCTGATTCAGGAGACAGACCCACGCGTACAACAAGAATTTCTCTGAACCGGTACACGCCAGGTCCCTGCTACCGCAGTCATGAGTACAGTCCGGGTTACCATTCAGTCATCCGGCAAATCAAAAATTTTAATTCAGTGCGAGTACCCGACAGGAAAAAAATAGTGGCAGAATTCAGGTCATGGCATTGCTGTGCTCCTCTGCTGGGCACGGGTCCGGAGATACGTTGCTTCTTCTTCCTGTGCTGTTGCTTCCCACGCACTGACCGTCTCATTATAGAATGCAAATTTCGGGTTGTATACCATACCGGTTGCGCCGTCTTTGAGCCCGGTAACCTGTTCACCACCGGCAAACGACCCGTTCAGGTACTCCCCGATACCGGTATACACAACCCGGTCCACCCGTTTTACTGCTGACGCAAGCACGAATTCCGGGCCAAGCGGGGACTGGTCTGAATCCGTACCGATAATATACCGTCCGGTTGAATTTTTTGCTGCATTGATTGCCCCGGTATTGGAATACCCGGCAGTCGTATAGATCACATCGGTCCCGTTGCGGTACATCCCTTCAGCAATCCGGCCTGCCTCTTCTGGATCCTTAAACCCATCCGGGGAATATTGCTGCACCCAGGCCTGATCAACGATAATCGAAGAATTGACCGCATGGACACCCGCTGTGTAGCCCTGCCGGAATGCATCAAGAAGTTCGGACTGCATCCCCATGATGATCCCGACATGCCCGGTTTTTGTTGCCGATGCTGCCAGTACGCCGGCCAGGTAACTGTCGCCGTAAGAGGTAATCTCGGACGCCCTGACATTATCCGAACCGATCCCCGTCATGTCAATGGCAAGGAAAGAAATATCCGGATACTTCTCTGCGAGCTGTTGAGTATAGTTGGTATACTGGAAACCAATCGTTATAACAAGACCGGGTTTTTCCGATCCCTTGGCGCGTTCCAGAAGCCCCGGAAGGGTTTCACGTTCATTTAATGTAAACTCCTTTGGGGTAAATGACATATTTTTTTGCGCTGCGAGAAAACCCTGCCAGGCACTGTCGGTATACGACTGATCACCTTTCTCCGATGAATACACGATATACACTGACTGAACCGCAGGATTGTGCGGCATGACACTGAGTACAGCAATTGCTGCAAGAACAATAACCGCTGCACTGATGATCCCGAAAGCGAGAATTTTTTTGTCCATGTAAATTTCCTGGTATACCTGGTTTTATCCCCGGGGGTTGACCGTGCCGGGTTCCATGTACCGGCCGGCGCCAGGCACCCTTGTCCCGTCAACATCCGTCACATACCTGATCTTAAACCGGGTGGTTTTAGTTGAGGGATTCGCCGAATAATACTCAACCATTCCATTACCTGTACGGGCACGTTTGAGGATTTTCCGGACAGGGTGGGTTCCCATGATATCCGTTGCATTGTACCTATGAATGCCCGTGCAGGAACCGCAAAAATGGGAAATGCGTGGAAATCCCGTGTCCATGTATAGTAATGGTGCATTATTCTTTTTAAACAGGGATGATTTTTACTTCGGACGTTAAAACGCGTTGATATTTCCGGTGTAAAGGAGGATTTGAATTTTATTTTGTGATCTCGTGGTGTCTCCTCCGGCTCCGGGTCTCAATATATTTCGATCAAAACAGAGTGACAGAGCAAATGAAATCATTTCACATCCATCATATTCTTCTCGTAATACAGCCCGGTTCTTTTTTTATGGCCTGATTCCAGTCTTCTCTAAAAACACCGCATCGTGCGTATCGTTCGTAAAAAAACCCGCATTATCGCAGTCCCGACAAGGTTTTTAATTCATCGCATGTTTGTAACTTTTGACTATCTGCCTGCGGTCTGGATTTGTGTTACGGGTTCAAATAAAGGTCAGTAGCAAAATCGACATGTTTTAAGAGGAGAATTGTCCAATTATAGCCATGAAAAAATTGTCAATTTTAGTTTTGGTTGTGCTTGTTCTCGGCCTGTTTTTTATCACCGCCGGTTGCACGCAAAACCCGCCCGCTGTAGCCCCTTCAACATCGGGAAGTAATACAACCCTGGAGCAGAGGGCATCCACCTCAAATGAAACGCTTGTTGCCTTTGTCGACAGCGCGGCAGCCTATGCAAAGGCAAATGGCAAAGAAAAAGCCCTTGCAGAATTTTCAAAGCCGAATGGTTCGTTTGTCAAGGGTGAACTCTATATCTATGCCTACGATTTTAATGGAATAACCCTCGCCCACCCATTCAACCCGGAGAAGATCGGCACAAGCCGTCTTGCCGAACCCGATGCAAAGGGAGGTCTTTTTATTACCGATCTGCGCAATATGGCGAGGAACGGAAGTGGTTTTGTAAGATTTTATTATATCAACCCGGTCCATAACCGGACCGTTGAAGCAAAACTGGGATATGTGGAAAAAATTGACGATGACTGGTGGCTTGGTTCCGGAATATACACAGGGCCGGCAGACACGGTCACAAAAAATTAGCAAGGATGTAATAACCCTATCCTTGCAGGTTACTTCAGCCCCGTCACGGACATTGGCGGGATTTGTACCGGGACAACCGCCGGGCATACCAGAATCAAGCCCGGTTTCCTGACCCGTGTCTGTTTTTATCCCGCCGATTAAAAATTGCCCCCTCCCCCTTTCCCTCCCAAAATCACCCGGATCCTACCAGAATCATCTCCCCAAATCACCCCCATACAGACCGCCGCCAGAGTGCATAAAAAGTCCTCTCAAATCCGGCATTTCCAAAATAAAACTTTGATTCAAAGACTTTTTCTCCCCGGCGAACAATAAACCCAAAAATCCTGCCTGCCACAGATCATTCCTGGGGATCAGGGAACAATCCGGCCCCGGATGTGCTGGGAAAAACTTAGTTCTCACAGCCCGGCCGATCAACCGCAAATCTATATAGCCGGCCCACTGACATATTGACTGACCAGTCAATTTACCTGCAGGAAGGTATTTTCATGCTCTTTCGAACCGTTCCAAAAACCGGCGACCGGCTCTCCATCCTTGGCTTTGGCTGTATGCGGCTCCCGTCAAAAAACGGCGGCATCGATGAAGCCCGGGCGATCCGGCAGATCCGCCACGCGATCGATTCCGGAGTCAACTATCTTGACACGGCTCCGGCCTACCATCTCGGCAAAAGCGAACAGGTCCTCGGGAAAGCATTGCAGGACGGCTACCGGGAAAAAGTGCGGATCGCAACAAAACTCCCCCATTGGGAAGTCCGTGACCGGGCCGACATGGACCGGATCCTTTCCGGCCAGCTCAGGACCCTCGGGACCGATCACATCGATTACTACCTGCTCCACAGCCTCTCAAAAGAGAGCTGGGAAAAAATGAAAAACCTTGGCGTGCCTGAATTTCTTGATCAGGCAAAAGCAGCCGGGACAATAAAAAACGCCGGGTTCTCGTTCCATGGCACCCTTTCGGCATTTAAGGAGATCGTGGACGCATACGACTGGCAGTTCTGCCAGATCCAGTACAATTTCCTTGATGAGAACAACCAGGCAGGGACTCAAGGGCTCAGGTATGCAGCAGGAAAAAACCTTGCCGTGATGGTCATGGAACCACTGCGTGGCGGGAACCTTGCCGGGCCGGTACCGGATGAAATACAGCGGATCTGGGACAAAGCCCCGATAAAAAGGTCAGCGGCCGAGTGGGGTCTTCGCTGGGTCTGGAATCACCCGGAAGTAACGGTCGTCCTCTCGGGTATGAATAACGAATACCATATCGATGAGAACCTCAAGGCCGCCGGTTCTGCACTCCCGGAGTCGCTTACTACGGACGACCTCGCCCGGATCAGCAGGGTAAAAGAGACCTATCTACGACTCATGAAAGTCGGGTGTACCGGATGCGGGTACTGCATGCCATGCCCGGTTGGGATTGATATACCGGGTTGTTTTGCGCTCTATAACGCCCACCACCTTTTCCCGAAGGACCGGAGTACGCGTTTTCATTATATCAGCCGGCACGGGGGGATTATCGGAGATGTCTCGTATGCAGGGCTCTGCCGGCAGTGCGGGAAATGCGCGAAGGCTTGTCCCCAGCACCTGCCAATCCCTGAACTTATGAAGGATGTGAAAGCGGACATGGAGGGGATGATACGTGTCGCTGTGCCGGTGTTCAAAGGCGGCTTGTGGTGCATGAATAAAATGGCAAAAGTCCGCGTCCTTTTCTCGCGGGAGAAATCCCATGACTGACCGCAGTCCCCCCGGAGGTACCATTGTCCGCCCGATTGCGCTCGGTCATGTGAACGCGTTTCTTATAAAAGGAGCCCGACCGGTGCTGGTCGATACCGGCCTGCCGGGAAATGTCCCGAAGATCCTTGCCGCCTTACAGGCAGAAGGTATCATGCCGTGGGAGTTAGCGCTTATTATTATCACCCATGTGCATACCGACCATTTCGGGAGTGCAGCCGCAATAGCCGGAGCAACCGGTGCACCGGTGCTTGTCCATTCACGGGAGGCAGAGCACCTTACTTCCGGGGCTGGTGTCCCTTCCGCACCGGTTTCATTCCTTGGTCGGGTACTTGGCCTCATGATCGGGAAACATGCCCCCGCACCTGAACTTGCCGTTAAGCCGGTGATTCAGGTTGATGCTCCGTTTCGGCTTGACACGTTTGGTATAGATGGAGAGATTATCCCCACTCCCGGCCACACGAACGGGTCGGTTTCCGTCATGCTTGCAACCGGCGAATGCATCGTGGGCGACCTTGTGATGGGTATGTTCCCGGCATACAGGCCCCGGCTCCCGGTCTTTGCCGAGAACCCGGAAGCGGCAAAAGAGAGCCTCCGCAGGGTTCTTGACCGGAAACCTGCCGTTGTCTATACCGGGCATGGCGGGCCGTTTTCCTGCGATCAGCTGGAAGCCCTTCTTTAGGTGATTGGCATGGAACCTCCAAACGACAAGCGGGAAGCGATCCTTGAAACCGCACTGGTGCTCTTTACCGAGCGGGGATTTTATGGTACGCCGACCGCGATGATCTCCCGGGAGGCCGGGGTCGCGACCGGCACGCTCTTTTTTTATTTTAAGACAAAAGAGGAACTCATCGATGTGTTGTACCGGCAGATCAAGAGCGAGGCGGCATCAGCCCTCCGGGAAGGAGTTGATCGGGAGCAGACCGCGAGAGCAAAAATTTTCAGGGTCGGGGAGAATGCAATCGCCTGGTCGACCACGAACCAGAGCAAGTTCCGGTTCATGGAGCAGTTCGCCCATTCTCCCTTTGTCTCAACGACAACGCACGAAGAGGGCATGTCGCATTTCCTCTTTTTAAAAGAACTTATCCGGGACGGGATACGGGAGGGTGTCATCCGGGAGTCCGACACGGAACTCCTCTGTTCGGTGCTGGCCTCGTCATTATCGGGAATCACGGCCCGGATCATGGCAACATCTGATCCCGTCCGACAGAGAGTCCTTGTCCGGCAGGGACTAGCCTTTCTCTGGAATGGCATTGCCACGCACCCTGACGAGGAGCCCTGCGGCAACAATGAAGAAAAAACGGGAACAACAAAACAGAACCGACAACCCGGGAACGGGAAATATCCGGAGGAATACTATTGACCGATTACGTAATCAAGGCCGATGGCCTCACAAAGATGTATGGCGACCTGACCGCTGTCAACCATGTAAACCTGTCGGTGGAAAAAGGCGCACTCTACGGGCTCCTTGGGCCAAACGGCTCCGGTAAGTCCACAATGATTAAAATGCTGACCGGCCAGATCCGGCCAAATGCCGGCACGGCAACAGTCCTCGGGATCGATGTGCAGAAAGATCCCATCGGCGTCCGGGAGCATGTAGGGATCATTCCGGAGCAGGAGACCCCCCCGAGTTTTCTTACAGCATCTGAGTACCTGCAGTTCGTGGGTGCGATCCGCAAGATCCCTGAAATAGACAAGCGGGCGGTGGAATGGTTTGATCTCCTGGATTTTGCAGACAAAAAAGACGTCCTCTGCAAGGACCTCTCTCGGGGGACCCGTCAGAAACTGATGTTTGCGCAGGCATTTATCCACAAACCGAAACTTGCCCTGATCGATGAGCCGCTCATCAATTTTGATCCGATTATGCAGCATCTGGTGAAGGACTACCTCAGGGACTATGTAAAAGCAGGGAACACGATCTTTATCTCGACCCACATTCTTGAAGTGGCTGAGGAGATCTGCTCGGGGTTTGCAATCCTGCACAAGGGAAACATCCTCCACACCGGGACAGTGGCCGATCTTACCGCAGAACACCGGCACCTCGACGAATTCTTCCTCTCGCTCGTGCAGAAGGCACCCCATGCTTGAGCTTTTTGTCGCGATGATAAAGGAGGAATGGCGGGTCCACTCGACGATGTTCGGGAGCCTCTCCTTTGCGCTTTTCCCGATCCTCATCTTCTGGATCGCGTTCATGGGCTCGTTCCTTCTGCCACTCATGCGCCAGGAGCTCCCGCCGGGTGAACTCTCGCTCATCCTCCATGCCAACTACCTGATGCTTGGCTTTATGGTCGGGGCGTTTGGCCTTCTCGGGAGCGAGGTGATGAACAGGCGGTTCGGGCAGGCAAGCCTGCTTACCTATTCTGCACGGAGCCTGCCAATTTCCGAACGGCGCATCTTTGCAAACTTTGTTGTCAAAGACACGCTCTACTACTTCGTCCTCTGGGTGCTTCCCTTAGCGCTCGGATTTTTACTTGCCTCACCTTTTATCGGCGTCCCGGTCAGCCTGCCGCTGCTCCTTACGCTCACGCTTACGCTCTCATTTTTGTTCGGGCTCTGTGCGGTCTTTTTCCTCTCATCAGTCTATTCGCGCTCGAAGCCGGCGCTTGCAGCAATCCTCATCAGTATTGCCGGGATCGCAGGGTTACTTATCCTCATTACCGGGCAGAACCCGGCCCGGTTCTATCCCCCTCTGCAACTCTTCCTTGATTTTTCATGGATGAATTTTGTCCTCTCCTGCATAGCGATTGCAATCCTCTTCTGTATCTCGATCCGACTCTTCTCCCCCGGGTCTCCTGATGCGACAAAGCACCACAAAAGCCTGCTCATGCCGCTCGCAGGAAAACTTTCAATCTTCTCTAACCCGCCCCTTGCCGCAAAGGACCTCATCGACATGTACCGGAGCGGGGGTATTGTCGGCCAGACGCTGTTTTCGTTTATTATCCCGCTTGTTGTGATCTGGTTTTTCCTTTCGCTCCTCACCGGCTACATTCCGCCGTACGGGGCGCTCCTCGAATTTGCCCTCGTGACGGGGGTGATCGCATCGACAATGTACACATGGATCACGATGTTCGACACGTTCGGGACCTATGCGTGCCTGCCGGTCAGCGTCCGCACCGTTATAAAAAGCAAGATCGCGAGTTTTTCCGTCCTCCAGATCATCCCGGGAGTTTTTATCGCTGTTGTCGCTGTGCTCTCCGGACAGGCGATCTACCTTGTACCGGCCGTTGTGCTCTGCCTCGCGGTCTCATTCTACAGTCTGGGGGTCACCGTCTGGTTGACCGGCCTCTCTCCAAGCGTGCTCGTCTACGATGTCAAAGTCATGGTCGTGTACCTTATCCTGATGGGGGCCGCGCTCCTCGTTCTCTCGGCGGTCGCATTTGCCGCACCGTTTGCTACTCTCGGTGCAGTTCTCCTCCTTATCCCTGCCGTGTTTTTTGCCCGGCTCGGTTTTTCAAAGTGGGAGACCCGCGAGCAGCCGGGATTCTAGAACCCCTTTTTAGCGGCCGTCTGATTTTGGCAGGTGAGGGGAATCTTTGTATCATCTGCCGACAGATACCAGCATGATGACGTTTCCCGCGACCCTGTCCCCTACCGAACGTATCCTGCTCTGCATTGCTCTTGCCGTGGTCATTATCCTTGGCATCAAGATGATCGGATCGACAGTAACGATTGTCCTTGTCGCGCTGATCCTTACCATGCTCCTCTATCCTGCGACCCGCTGGTTGCGCACAAAAGGAATCCCTACACTGGCAGCAGTTACCCTCGTGACAATCGTCGCTGTGCTATGTCTCGTTGTGCTTGGGCTCGTCACTTTGTATTCGTTTAACATGATTATTGCCGACATGCCGCAGTACCAGAACGAACTTACGGTACGGTTCGCAGATGTCACCGCGTTTCTTGGCGCACACGGTATCAGCACCGGACCGCTCTTCTCAACTACACCAGACCTCGCGAGCATTATCCCTTCCCTGCTCTCATCGCTCATGAACATCAGCCAGGACCTCATGGACCTCTTTTTCATGGCAGCAACAACGTTTTTCATGCTGCTTGAGGCACCATGGTTTATAAAGAGAGTTGAATCGATGCTGCATGGCGAGCCGGAAAAACTTCGGCAACTGTCCCGGATGAGCGGTTACGTAATCGACTTCATTGTTGTCCGCACCGAGACAAACATTATCCACGGTACGCTCTTTGGCGGGTCGCTCGCGGTTATGGGAGTCCATGGTGCGATCCTCTGGGGCGTTCTCACGTGTATCCTCGGCTATATCCCGTATTTCGGTCTCATCATCGCAGCGATCCCGGCAATTTTCTTTGCCTGGCTCCAGTTCGGGCTCTGGGGTGCGGTAATGGTGATCGTGATCGTCTGCATCCTCAACCTGGTCATCGAGAATCCGGTTTTTTCCTGGCTCGCGGCACGCAAGTTTGAGATACCGGCGCTTGTTGTCATTATCTCGGTGATCTTCTGGGGATGGCTGTTCGGTCTTGCCGGTATGCTCTTTGCCGTTCCCTTCACGCTGATGCTGTTGACCCTCATCCAGTTCAGTGATGAGCTCCGCTGGATCAACACGCTGTTGGGGGTCGAAAGTCTGTTTGGTAAGAGCGGGACCGGGCCGGATCCGGGGCCGGATCCTGTGAAAGAGGTATGAGTCAGACCGGGAACCGAAAAAGACCGGACGCATGGGAGGTACCCCAACTCCCAAAATGGAGAGATATCCTCACCCCCGACCATTTTTTTAAAGCGTTATCCCCTCTCTTTTGGGTCAGGGAGGGAGATGTTACCTTCGTACAAAAGAGGGGGTACCCCTCCTATGCGTTATGCTGTTACAAATCTGCCCGTATAACATTCGGATGGGCGATCATAACGATGGAACTGATGCTCACAGACCTCCACAAACGAGAAGTACTGCTGCACCCGGCAGGAATCTCCCGCAGTTGATTGATTTGCAGTCTTTCATGGATCTGATTTTATTAAGTAAAAAATAACTTCGGAAAGTATATAATATCCAAGAAAACAGAAAAATGCTACTGGATGTTTGAACAAAGACCCTCCGTCACCAGCCACCAGGTCAGAAAAAAACGTGAACACGTTAGCAGAAATGAGTGCGATTATTCTGTATTCGTGTCTTTCTGCCGTTGATGTCGGTCAGGATTATCTTTGCACATGGGGTATGGAGCCAACCATCCGGATCGTGAGAGTGAAAAATCATGAATAAACCCTTCTGGCAATTTGGGAACAGGATCGTCATAATTCTGTGTATCGTTATTGTTATGGCCGGTATCGGCATGCCGGTCTGTGCGGGAACAGTCGGGAATAATCCCGGCCTACAAAATCACCAGCATCCGTACAGTTTGCAAACGGCATCGAGTACCAGTCTGCAAACCAGCGAAGAGAGTGGATCCGCCCCCACATTCCAGTGGGCAGTGCCTTCATCTGTTGGAGTGCGTCCAACCTCTGTTGCGGCGGACAGTTCCGGAAACGTTTATGCCACGGATGGGATGGGTAACAATATCTGGAAATTCACATCTGACGGGACCTATGTGACAAAATGGGGTTCCTCTGGTAATGGCACCGGCCAGTTCCAGTGGCCTCAGGGCATGGCGGTGGATGCGAGCGGGAATGTCTATGTCGCAGATGGCGGTAATTCCAGGATTCAGGTGTTCACGTCATCCGGTACATATGTGAGGCAATGGGGATCCTCTGGTTCTGGCGATGGCCAGTTCTCGAATCCGAATAGTATCGCGGTGGACACAAGCGGGAATGTGTATGTCGTTGATTCATATAATTCCCGGATCCAAGTGTTCACGTCATCCGGTACGTATGTGAGGCAATGGGGATCCTACGGTTCTGGCGATGGCCAGTTCTCGTATCCTAATGGTATAGCGGTGGATGCGAGCGGTAATGTGTATGTTGTTGATAGCAGCAATTCCCGGATCCAGGTGTTCACATCTGATGGAACATATGTGACAAAATGGGGATCCAATGGTTCTGGCACCGGCCAGTTCTCGAATCCTTCTGGTATAGCGGTGAGTTCGAGCGGGAATGTCTATGTCGCGGATTCACAGAATAACCGGATCCAGGTTTTCACGTCATCCGGTACGTATGTATGGCAGTGGGGATCCCATGGTACTGGCGACGGCCAGTTCTATTCTCCCAATAGCATAGCGGTGAGTTCGAGCGGGAATGTCTATGTCGCGGATAACAGTAATTGCCGGATCCAGATGTTCACGTCATCCGGTACATATGTACGGCAGTGGGGGTCCGGGGGTAATGGCACCGGCCAGTTCATATGGCCCAATGGCATAGCAGTGGATGCGAGCGGGAATGTCTATGTCTCTGATAGTGGTAATTCCCGTATCCAGGTATTCACGTCATCCGGTACGTATGTACGGCAGTGGGGATCAAAGGGTAATGGCACCGGCCAGTTCCAGTGGCCCAATGGCATAGCGGTGGATGCAAGCGGTAATGTGTATGTCATGGATACTGATAATTACCGGATCCAGAAGTTCACGTCAACAGGTACGTATGTGACAAAATGGGGGTCCGAGGGTAGTGAAACTGGCCAGTTTAAGTGGCCTGAAGGTATTGCGGTGGACGCGAGCGGGAATGTCTATGTCGCTGATAGCGGTAATTCCCGTATCCAGGTGTTCACGTCATCCGGTGCGTATGTAAGGCAGTGGGGATCCTCTGGTTCTCTCGATGGACAGTTCTCTTCTCCTCATGGCGTAGCGGTGAGTTCGAGCGGGAATGTCTATGTCGCTGATGCAGGTAATTCCCGGATCCAGGAGTTCACGTCAACAGGTACGTATGTGACAAAATGGGGATCCTATGGTAGTGGCAACGACCAGTTCGGCTGGATTTCAGGTGTTGCTGTCGATGGGAGCGGGAATGTCTATGTCACTGATGGAGGTAATTACCGGATCCAGGAGTTCACGTCAACAGGTACATATGTGACAAAATGGGGATCCCGGGGTACGGGTAACGGCCAGTTCCAGTCGCTGGAAGGCGCAGCGGTGGATGCGAGCGGGAAGGTCTATGTTGTTGACGGTGAGAATAACCGGATCCAGAAGTTTTCCCAGTCTACCCAGTCTTTCGCGAGCGAAATTGGTATATTCCGTCCCTCGTCGGGCACCTGGTACCTGAACTACCACAACGATGGAAAGGTTGACAAAACGGTGAGGTTTGGCAAGAACGGGGACACACCGGTTACCGGGGACTGGATCGGAGATGGAACCTCTGGAATCGGCGTGTTCCGTCCCTCGTCGGGCACCTGGTATCTTGATTATAACCGGGATGGAATCGTCGACAAAACGGTACAGTTCGGCAAGAGCGGGGACCTGGCTGTTACCGGGGACTGGAACGTAAATGGAATATATGGAATCGGTGTATTCCGTCCCTCATCGGGCACCTGGTATCTTGATTATAACCTTGATGGAACAGTCGACAAAACAGTGAGGTTCGGCAAGAGCGGAGACGCAGCGGTTACCGGAATCTGGAACGGAAAGGGAACATCCGGAATCGGTGTATTCCGTCCCTTGTCGGGCACCTGGTATCTTGATTATAACATGGCTGGAACTGTTGACAAAACAGTGAGGTTCGGCAAGAGCGGGGACGCAGCGATTACCGGGGACTGGAACGTAAATGGAATGTATGGAATCGGCGTATTCCGTTCCGCGGCGGGTAACTGGTACCTTGATTATAATATGGATGGAACTGTCGACAAAACGGTACAGTTCGGCAAGAGCGGGGATATCCCCGTAGTGGGACACTGGGCATAAAGATCCCGGTTAAACCCATCCTTTTTTGTTCCGAAGATCTATGAAGGGATACCGGGAATTTTATAGAAAGACATCGTGTTATTTTCAACTACTGATTTTTCAAAAGAACTAAAAAAAATTAAGAATTTTTTATTGAGAGCCTAAGGCGAGAATCAAGCCACGTAGTTCAAATCCGATAATTTTGTGACTACTTTGTTTATAAACAAAAGAAAAAGCGTAATACAAATGTGAAAGGATTATTTGCGTTTCTATTACCGCGCGCGCAAGATATGCTGAAATTCTTGGGCTGATGAGATTCAGGTCTGGTGGTTTGCGTGTTTGTGGGTGATTATTATGAGAAAGAAAAAGTGCGAGCAACTATGATTCTCTCATTACCTCTAAAATACTCCCTCCGGCATATCATCGTAAAAAGTACACCAATGAATTGTTCCATGAAAGATTATGAAATGGCTTTTACAACCCGTCTTGCGCCATATTGAGGGTGAAATCGTAATACAACCATCACGGTGCTCTTTAACACTCCAACAGGGTCGGGCTTTCTTTAAAAGATTAAGTTTAATTATGTCACCACATCCACAGGGGCATAACATAGCAGCAGCCCAAACATACCCATTTTCACCTACGAGATATATCTTTGTGGGATCGAGAGAATCTGGGAAATCATCCACTCGTTCAGAATAGTAGATAGTACTTTTCGGATGCTTTCGGAGATTCCATTTAAGAAGGGGAAATTCGAGGAGTTTTTCAATCTTTGATTTAAGGGATTTCTTCTTTTTCACGTTTTTCCCCTTTTGGCTACTCACTTAATTCCGGCATCGAAAGGAGTGGCTGCTTATCCCCTCTGCCAATCTCGCGGGAAAATCTACTTTCCTCGGCTTCCTCGGGTGTTTTTATGAAAGCCCAATTTCCGAAATTTACTCTGATTGTGGCAAATTCACTATTATTATCTGTACGATAGGGGTGTAGGCGAGCAAGGAACTCGTTTACTGCCATGCTTGCTATTTGCATATTAATACTAATAACCGCTGGTCGATCTTCATCAACTCCTCCTCTAATATAACCAGCGTCCACTTGATTGCGATAGGCTTCAGGACTAGTTCGTCGTAGAGATGCAGCACTTAATTTTTCAGTTGTGTAGGCTTTTCGTTCAAGCAATGTTGATCTATCAGGTCGAAGATAGTGTATAGTTCCATTCACTCCTGTTATTCCCCCTTGCCCATCGGCGTCAAGACGTACTCCAAGATCGAAATACGGTAACACGTAAAACGCAGCAAGACGATTAAGTAGGTTTCTACCTTCTATTCCATCCATACAACCAAAAACAATATCACATTCGGCAACTGCCTTAACCGCTCTGGGTGTAGCAAGGTCTTCAGAGATAGTTTCAACTTTTGTGGTAAACCCCATGGATGCGATGGCCCGGGCCATTACTTCGACTTTCGGACGGTTTACATTTGCATCCTCACGAGTTGAATTTAATATACGATTCAAATTTTTTTCTTCAATTGTGTCAGGATCTACAAGGACAAGACGCCCCACACCTAGACGTGCAAGTTGTTCGATAACAGGACTTCCGGTTCCTGAACACCCCACCACAGCGATAGATAAATCCTGTAACTTCCGAGTTGTGCCTTTACCAAACAGTTGAGCATGTCTGGATGTGAAGTTAGGTGTTGTGCCTGTATTGTTGGGAGTCCAGAAATTAAGATCATCTCCGGCAACAAGAATCGAATCAAGTTGTTGGAATGAACCCGTTGGGAGAATAGCCCGACCAAACATTTGACCATCGGGGAGCATTATAGCACTTGCATGGGGGAATGCACTGTCAGTCCAACTGAAAACAGAGTTAAAAAATTCCCTATCTGATTTGTCATCAATTTCAGAAAACTGTGGAAAACTATTTGGATGACTGTGAACTTTCAAAATAGCTAAATCGTAACGAGATGCTTTTTCGAGTAAAGGGACTATACTTTGGGTTGCCCATATTACTTGGTCCGATCTTCGCACTTTACATTCAGCATATGGAATTAAATGTAACCTGTGTGCAGTAAGACAGTGATCAATATCTCCTTTACGCCTACCACACAAGAGTATTCCCACAGATTCGAGATTATCCCCTGGAAAAAGATGTTGTTTGAGTTTTTTGTAAATGTCTTGGGATAATCTCAGTTTGATATGCATTTGACCATCATCATATCCTTAACTCATTTTTTAGCCAGTTATCCACAAGGAGTAAATGCGTACAAATATTATCGACACCTGGCCGCCATTCTCCGGGTCGCCGATGCCGAGACCATTGCTGATATTCATTTCCATCAATTACAAACGGAGAGAGTGCGTTGATTTTTTTACTATTTAGTAAGGATAATGCCGGATAGAAGTAAACCATATCAATTTGATCATCTGGGTAAGATGGAGATATGCGCAGTGCTGCAGTTGCTTGTCGTTGATTGTAACCTTCAGGAATCGGATATTGTAGGAGTATAAGCCATTTTGTGTTGTTTTCAATCACCGATTCCCACGAGAGTGAACGGGCAACAAGGCATTCCTCATCTTCTTCGGATATCTTGAATTGACGTCGCATTACCCCTCCGTTTGTTCAGAGGGGAGGGTTTCGAATCTTTCCACTTCACAAAGATGGAACTCGACAATTTGATCTGGGTTAATTATTTTTCTCTCTCCATGTCGGAATTTTTCATAAAGCAAAGTATTTTCTGGGGTTTTGTGTACGAGGTTTAAAATTTCCTTGCCAGTCATTTCATGAACATGGACTGTAAATTTATCTTTATCAATACGAATTCTATAGTGTTTTGCTTTGCAAGGTTTTTTCTGAGCTTTTACCCATTCTTCAAGATCGATAAGTTCCTCAAGAACCTCATTCTCATGTTCAATGTGGTTCTCTAGTTGTTCAATATCACTTTCCAACTTTGTTTCGTGGTGCATTTTTTCATCCGTCATATTATACCCCTCGAAAATCACATAGTTTCAATGCAGTGATTTTTGATAACCGATATTATTCAACAATTCTATATATGTGTGAGGAATGCGCGGTGTGAAAGTGTAATTTAATGAATATGTCTCCATATATTGAAAGGAGATAGACAATAAATGATCATAAAATTGGGTGCGATAATGTTGTCATTTAGTTTGTTCCATAAGGAAAGGATCGAATATCATAGGAGTGATCCTTACAGGGAATGCGGGTTTTTAGCACCTCAAAAGCGTCTGATGAAATTTTGAATTCAGATGTTGGTTGTCCACAATGTCCGCAGTAATTCCATTTTTTGTCATATAATAATCGACAGGGTGTACAAATCCACAATATAACCGAGTCTGGTTTTTCTCGTATAGGTAACTTAATACCATAATTTTCTCGAATAATCTCGTCAACATCGGCATCCGAAATGTGAGTATATGTTGCGAGCATGTTTGTGGTGGTATCGCCCCAGGCAATTTTTTTAATGACTTGCTCATTCACGCCCTCCTTGATTAAATGAGTTATCCTCGAATGGCGGAACGTATGGAGAGTGACCTTTTTTTCAATTCCGGCTTGTTTGACAAAACTAGAGATAGTCTGACGGAGCGCGTTGTATTTAATCAGTGTTCCCTCTTCAGAAATGAAAACAAGGTTTTTTCCCGAGGGTGTTCCGGGATATTTCTTCCTCCATTTTTCAAGGTACTTTTTTGACTTAACCAAGGGGATGTATCGTCTCTTGCCGGTCTTATGATCGGTACGGATAGAAACATGGGATGTGTGCCATTCAGTTGAATCCCATGTAAGGCTTGCAATCTCACCGGATCTTAATGCGCCCTCATAAAGAACAGAAATTAACGCTTGATATTGTGTGTCCTTACACACAGAAATGATTTTTTTAATATCCGTGATCGTTAAAATTTCATAAACCAGATCATCTTTTTTGGCTATTTTGGGCGGTTTGATCTTATCGAGATGTGCGCGCGATAAATTTGTGCGTATGTATCCCTCATTGAGTAACCAAATCAAGAATCGTTTGATTTGAACAATATGATCATAAGTGCTATTTTGGCTGTATGGCGCGCCCTTGGAACTGACAGATAATCGAAAATTCGATATCCCGAGGAACAGAGTATCGCTTGATATTTGAGTATATTCCGGTAAGAACTTCCTCCAGAGGACTAGACTGAATGTGAATTTGTTCTGGCGTAAAACGCTTATTCCCTGTGAGGCATGAAGTTCCAGAATGAATTGTTGGATTAACTTACAATCTTCGACCGTAAGCTGACCGCTCTGTTGAGCTCGCTGTAATGATGCCTGGCCATATTCGGATTTGCAATAATGGAATTGTTCATTCATCTCTCGTGCGCCACTCTATAGATACACTGTAGAGTCACAAAGACAGATTAAATCTCCCAAAAAACTCTAAATCGTGGCTACAATTCGAGGAAAACCGAAAAAACAAATCGGATACAAGATTCCTACTGACTTACAGAAAAAAATTGATGCGGTGATTGCCCAAGGAGAATTCTCAAATCAGGCTGATATTATCACTGCCTCTCTAAGATCTTTTTTCGATAAACGCGAATTTGAAACTATGGTTGAGAATAAAGTAATTGAATTTTTACAGTCAGAAAAAGGTATACAATTGAAACGAGAATCCGTAAAAAAATAATTGACTGGTCACAATCACATTTTTTTAAATGTAAAATGTGATATAAAATCCTTAAAGCAGACGATATCAAAGCTTCAGAAAAATCCGCTGCTCAACTCACTCCTTTAAATTCAGTCCTGCTTTTTTTGCGAAGGTTTTTACAATCTGGTTAAGTTTTTGTGTCAGTTCAAATTCAGCAACTTCTGGGACTTTGGTCGTTATCTTCCTGCGACTGATATAATATCCCATCAAGGTATTCGAATGCACTACAAGCGAAACCCGATCCTCTCCGTTCGTGAGTTGGAAAATATGCCGTTCCGGGCCCCGTGGTTTGAATGATCGTATATATCCGATTGTTTTGTTCAGAGTGGATTTATCTTCTATTCGCTCAATCGTGAACTTTTTCTTGATGGTTCCGAGTTTACTGAATGTCAGTGTCCCATTATCAATATCTATTTCGTCAACAGCTTCCTTCAACAGATCCGACACTGTATATGTGATTTTCTGTGATTTAGTATCCGGTTCATTTCTAGTGATAAAGCCTCTAGAAATGCATTCTGTTAAAAATTTATTGACGTATTGCCTGCTGATCGGAACTTCCCTACTAATGTCGGCTTGAGATAGTCCCTGCGCGAGCAGCCGCACGATCTTTCTCTGTTTCGCTGTTGATGTCTTGAGGAACGGATGTGTGGATGTCCCCAATTGACCTGATGCGGACTCTAGGAGATTGTTATAGTCACTGAGATCTTTTCCTGTCTCTTTGTAAGTTTGATCTAGCGCGAATTTTAGGCTAATGTCTGGCCTCAGACCATATTGCATCATTAGCCCCTTTGCGAGTTTCAAGTGTTGCTCAGCAGTATCGATCCACCGGGCTTGAGGTATAATTGGAATTTCACCATCCATCATCCTACCGATGGTTTCAACACACCAGATCTGGAAATCTACTATTCGCTGACGCCTAACGGGATCATCAATGCGGCGATAATCAAGATGATTGAGAAGAGCAACGACACCATATGTTGAGAGGCAAATTGTTTCCTGTTCCCCACCGCCACTAGGTGTCAACGTAACGTTGACACCTCTATATTTCACAAAAATTTCTGGATAGCGATTTACGATGTTGTGAAGGGCCTGCCTGGAATACCCTATTGCTCGTGCAATGTCTCCTAATGGGATCTGTTTTTCTTTGACGCCAATCACATGGATCGGGATATCGTTAAACTGTTCAATTTTGATAATATCTGTGATGTTTGTAGTATCTTCTGTTCTCTGAGTTCCATCGCTGTTATTACGCGGAGTAGTTGACATATTGATCATCGTTAATCCGAATCGATACTCTGAACCAATCTGTGAATTTGGCAGTTCTTTAGTCTTATATTGTGAAAGGGTTTGATCAGTCTATCATCGTGGAATAATCTAATTATCAGGTAAACCCTCTTTAGTGGTTTTATCTAATAAATTTTCAAAGGTTTCATCGTTAATATTGAATATATCTAATCCATTACCATATGTTTTATGCGTTTCAGGTATCTGCGACATGAGGATATGTATCAATTGACAAAATCTCAGTTCTGGGTACTTTTTCCATAATTCATTCAGTTTATCTGAAATTCTTTGAAGCCTGTTGGAATCCTGCATAATTAGTGTATATCCACTTATAAAGAAACAGATTACACAATGCTTCTACGTTTAAAGCCCCATTTGTGCTTCATTAAAAAACATATTTGATTCTGCCCGCGAGTTAAAATCCCCAAATCGGCTTGAGAACACCAAGTCCAAATCCCATTTTTTTCCAAATCGTTTAAATTGTGACTTAAATTGAAAAATAATGGATTTATGAAGATACCCATTTTTTCGAGAATTCGGTATTCAGATTGTCGAATAAAATTAAATACGCCAAAATAATCGTCATTTTTAAAAAAGAAGCACAAATTGGAGAGATTTTACTTCCAAGCCTAAGGCGAGATTCGAACTCGCGACTTCCTCCTTACCAAGGAGGTACTCTACCGGGCTGAGTCACTTAGGCAGGTTGCCTAGATACATTGTAGGTTTTCCTTATAAAATATTGCGGAAACCTTCGGGTTTTTCCCGCTTATATTCTTTAGTTCCCGTTCGTTGACAGGTACATGCGCCTATTACTATCAAGTGTATGCAGGCTTTTGACCGCCTCCTCGTACCCCTCCACTTCTATCATAAGGGAGCCGCCACTTTTCCTGACTATTCCATCACCGTCATAAAATTTACCGTGCCCTTTCGTGTTGCCCGGAGCGAGTCCCCAATTGCGTTGTCGTCGTGCAGGTAGTATTACTTTTACGTCGGGTGATTGAGAAACGCGGGAAGGTGGTAGTGGTCAGGTGCGCATGGCCCCCATCGAGCGTAAACCCGCAGCCGTCAATTAAAGGGAACTCAGCCAGGGTCTTTAACTTGAAATATCCCCGGGGGCCCATGTTTTTAAAAGCGTATACTGCACCGGGTATTCACGTGCGGCACAAGGAAAACGCGATAATCGATCGCTTCAGCTGCAGCTCTGCCCGCTCCCTCTCTTTGCCACGCGCATTATCCGGGATGCACCACGACTGCCCTCGTTTACTCCCGCCGCAATGACAAAGCACTCCTCCAGCACAACAACACACACCCACCGGATCGGCTCCAGCAGGCTTGCGAGTTTTGTCCCCCGTCTGGGGCACTCACTGTTGTTTTGAGACAATATCCGCCGGAAGCGTGGGCTGGTTTGCAAACCAGACAACGCGTTGGGCATATGGTATCTCGATACCGGCCGCTTCGAGCGCATCCTTGATCCGAGGGAGGATTGCGGTGGAAAGGGAAATGTCGTCCTGTGTCAGTTTCCAGTTCGATGGGAACCATGCACGGATCATGAGAACAACGCTGTCTGGCGTAATATCACTCACAAAGACGGCAGGTGCCGGGTTTTTGAGCACAAATGTGTAGTTGTCGAGAATTTTTTCAATAATTTCTTCTGCCTTTTTTACATCATCCTGGTAACGGATCCCAACCGTATATACAAAACGCCGGGCAACGTTTGCGTGGTTGTTTGAGACCGTGGTCGAATAGATCTGGTCGTTTGGGATATGGATATAGATCCCATCGGTAGTGCGGATGCGGACAGAAAACAACCTGATCGAAACCACCGTTCCTGAAACTGCGCCGGTGCTGATGAAATCCCCGGTGGCAAAGGGGCTCTCGTATAAAAGAGCAAGGCCGGCTATCATGTTCGAGATAACTTTCTGGCTTGAGAGGCCGATAATGGTAATAATCGCGACAAGGCCAAGAAGGAGTATAGTAATACTCAGGTCAAGGAGTCCCGGGAGGGAGATCCCGATCGCAATGATCATCAGCACCGCACGTATGATCCCGGTGAGGATGTCGAGCTGGTCTTTCTTGAGCCGGTGGCTCATACGCACCCTGATGTGGTGGCTGATGACAAGGCCGAGAATATATGCCACGATAATCCCGACAAAAAAGATAAAAACATCCCTCGGGCTTATGGTTCCAAAAAAATTATTATCTGAAGTAACGGTTGATTCGATATCGGTAGTACTTGGGAGTGTCAGATTGAAAAAATCCAAAATGTTCATATCGTTCCCGCCTCCATGAAATATCCTTTCCTGTTTGTGATGGAAAAGCCCCGGGTAAGGTAGAGATCGATGGCCCGGTTCGGGCAGTCCTCGGGGGCGATATCTGAAAATGTCGTGTGGGCGATTAATGGCGAGAGTATTTCCATCGTGGCGGTCATGGCAACCCGGTCGCCATAGAAAAGGCACATGCTGCCGCTGTCAAAGACCGCCCGGCTGACCGTCATGGTTTCTGACCCGGAGTTTTTTATAAGCAGGCTCATGACGCCTTCACGGCGCAGGTCGATGAGCGGGATATCCGTATAAAGATCGCTTTGGTACCACCGCGTAATAACCCCCGAACTTGGCGAACCGTACAGGGAAAATTTCACTGGCACAAGGGAAAAGACATCAAGTGGATCCGTTTTATCTCCTGATTCCAGGAACACCCCGATTTCGACAGGGAATTTTAAATAAATTGTTTGTTCTGCACCAGGTGAGATGAGCAGCGATGGAAACGAAATCTCAAGGAAATGTGTGAGCGCCTCGGGCAGGTTGACAGGTTCCACCGGGTGGATATGGATGGCCGAAAACGTGCGGCTCAGGTACCGGGATTCTTTTTTGCCTGCGCAGTCCCGTTCGTATTTTACCAGGCCTGCCTTGTCCGTCAGCTGGATCCTGATATCAGGATCTGCATAAGAAAAACCCATTTCGTATCGGCCGAACACGAGAAAAAATCAGTGATAGTCTGCAATAAAGCTGACGGAATGAACGGGCGGGAATCAGGAAAAAACCGCTCATGGTATGGTTGAACGGGTTTTTTTCACGTTGTACCGGCAATCGGTGTAACCCCTGCCAACAATTCTTTTGGCCACCATGAGAGCCAGGATTTTGAGTTTGTTTTACAATCGCATACGAAACTATTAACGCGAGAAAATAGAGGTAATTCTATGGATGCGAAACTGTCCTGCCTCCTCAAAGGGGTAATAGGTGTAATCTTTGGTGGTCTTGCTCTTATTGTGCCGGGACCTGTACTCTCCTTATTCCTTGGTATTTTCTGGTTCCTTCTGATAGCAGGTATTGTACTCTGCGTGTTTATCGGTATTACCTCGCCCGCGGAAGAGTCATTTTTCTGGTTTTTCTGTTCTGCCGTGCTCCTTGTTGTCGGCATAATCTCCATTGTATTTCAGAATCTTATCGCACTTCTCTTTGTACTGGCCATTGTAGTACTGGCGTTCTATGCCGCGTATTCTGGTATATCACTGGCATTGACCCGGCCGCGATCGAAACATTTCCTTGTGGCGGGCGTGATAATAAGCAGTCTCGTTCTCCTCGCGTTATTTATCCGTTTTGTGCCGGCCATGAGTGAGACAATTCTCATGACCGTGGTCGGGACATTCTCGTTCGTCTTCGGGCTCTTTGCCATTCTCATGGGAATATCCATGAAAGAAAATACTGTAGCACCGATCCCCCCGCACGTCCTTATCTTCAAAACCTGCGGGCTTTCGGTAAAATCCACAGGAACTGAGACCTCGTCAGCAAATATCCCGGATCAGTCGGGTGTAAAGCCAAATGATAAACCCCCCCGGTAAATCTATCTTTTTTTAAAAGGAGCTTATGATCATGCCCCCGGCCTATGACATCATTGTAGCCGGTGCCGGGCCGGCCGGATGCGCAGCTGCCCAGGCGTGTGCCAAAAGCGGGCATTCGGTGCTCTGTATCGAGGAGCAGGGGAGTATCGGGTATCCGGTACAGTGCGCCGGTCTCCTTTCCCGGGCGGCTTTCGAAGAGTGCGCTGTTTCAGGGCGATCCATTCTCAATACCGTGACCGGTGCACGTATTCTATCCAGTACTGGACACGCGCTTATCATCGACGCGAAAACCCCAAAGGCACATGTGGTGGACCGTGGTATGCTCGACCGCGAGATGGCGGAGGCTGCGGCCGACGCTGGTGCAAACTTTCGTCTTAAAACTGCAGTCTGCGATGTCAGGGATGACCTGGTAGTCACGCGAGGGATCAACGGTCACGAGGAATTTTCATTTAAAATTCTGATTGCGGCGGACGGGCCCCGAAGCACGATCGCCCGTATCTACGGGATGGAACGGGCACCGGTGTACCTGGCCGGTATCCAGGCTGAGGGAAGATGCGACTGCGATCCCGGGTTTGTCGAACTCTACCCGGATGCATCCCCGGAATTCTTCGGGTGGGTGATCCCGTCCGGCAACGGCCGGGTCCGGGTCGGGCTGTGCGGAACAGAGCGGGTACGGGAGCGGTTTTCTGCATTTGTCCACAGGATCGGTCTCGTGTCCGATCTGCACCTTGTCACCGGTACCATCCCGCTGGGCGTGATGCCAAAGACGTTTGGCCGGCGCACCCTCTTTGTAGGTGATGCAGCAGGGTTTGCCAAGCCCACATCTGGCGGCGGGGTCTATACCGGTGTCCGTACTGCCCGTCATGCGGCTACGGTTGCGGCTGCATGCTGCGAACACGACATCTTTTCTGATGCAGCACTTACGGATTACGAACGGCGCTGGCAGGCAGATATCGGGAGGGAACTTGCTCTGGGTTACCGTCTTTTTAAAATGCGGCAGAACCTGTCAGCAGAGACTATCGACCGTATGATCCTCGCCATGGATGATTCAGACATTATCAGGGAGATCGTGCAACACGGGGATATGGACCGGCCAGGCAACGTGGCAGGAATCCTATTGAAAAAACCCGCACTACTCCGGTTCCTCTCCCCCCTGTTGGTATCCGGCTTCCGATCGTTTTTTTAGAAAAATATGCTCTGTAGAAAACCTCAATGAAGAATACAGGTAAGAACTTGTGGATGTTGTAAACGATGATCTTGCAGGCGATTTCTTTCATCTGAATCAGGAATTTTCTGGCTTTGAGATCACCCCCAAACTTTCTTTTCAGGACAGAGAACGTGGTTTCAA
>Ga0116171_10001347_pt1 | contig 24530 bp, 29 predicted proteins | sample AD_JPNHW2_MetaG_FD_89798 | JGI IMG/M metagenome (GOLD analysis project Ga0116171, IMG submission 89798) | Active sludge microbial communities of municipal wastewater-treating anaerobic digesters from Japan - AD_JPNHW2_MetaG | ecosystem: Engineered > Bioreactor > Anaerobic > Digestate | place...
CCTGCGTATACATACACACTGGGCATCGAATCAACAATCAACACAGCCATAGACGCACTGTCGCACGCAGTGGAAAGCTACCTCAGCGTACGGGCAACACCTGCAGTAAAACCTGCAGCACTTGAAAGCATCAGTATCCTTGCCGGTACATTCAGGACTCTCCAGAAACATAAACTCCCGTCACATGAAGAACGTGAAAGCCTCCTCTACGCATCAATGCTGGCCGGCACATGCATTGCGCAGACAGCAACAACTGTTGTACATGCAATAGGATACCCTCTCACTTATTACAGGAATATCGACCACGGTCGCGCGAATGGACTGGTTATGCACGGGTTCCTGAAATTTCTTGAAAACCGGACACCAAAGGTAAAAGAGATACTTAATGCCATGAACATTGAAAGCACTGATGACTTCGGCGCCGTAATGAATGACCTGCTCGGCAAAAAGGAGACATTAAGTGACGACGAGATAAAACTTTTCACAGACACTGTGCTGACATCAAAAAATGTAGCAAACACATCACCGCAGCCTTCAGCGCAGGATATAGAGGAGATAATCCGCTTTTCTTTCAGGTGATGAACCGGATAACGGTATTCAATGCTAATGGAGATATAAATGAAAGACTTTTTACTATGCGACAGGTGCGGCCACAATATAAGCCTTACCGGAACACAGTCTTTCAGCAATACACTGGTCAACTGCAGTGCCTGCGACAGCCTGCTCTGGCTGGTGCACTGCGGGAAATGCGGCAGGGACTATACATCGTCTTCACCAGATTCCCCCTGCCTTGAATGCGGGAAAGAACATAAAAAGCCGCGCCGGGTGCCGTTATGGAAAAAACCCTGGACAAGGCAATGCCCCTGGTGCGGAAGCGGCATCCAGTTTCCCTTTATGCAGAATAGCAGTGTAATCACCTGCTCCAGCTGCAAAGGACTTTCCGCTTTCAGGGGATCATTAACCTTGAATATACTCTTCAGTATAATAATAACCGCCTTATTACTTTCATACATAAACTGTGGCGGGATGATAAACGCTGCCAGGACCAGGTGGAACATCACCGGTGATTACCTGGAGTTTTTATTCGTGGTCCTGAATATTTCTGTAGTATCATCTGTAGTGACGCATTTGACCCGTTTAGAAAAAAAAGATTCTTCCGATGAAAACCGCTGAAACAGATTTACCCTTTTACTCTGCGTAAAACATACCGATATATAAACCGGAGAGCATTTACTTCCAGGAATCAATGCTAAAACCTGTGACCAGCTGAAGACTGGAACATGACTGGAAAGATACCGGCGGAGTCATGTATCCCGGGTTTTATGATTGAATCTCCGGCATTGGTTATTTATTTACAGGGGAGCGATATGGAATATAAAAACAGGCATTTTGCGTATAACTGCAAATGCGGCTACAGTGTTAATGTATTTATTGATTTCGGGAAGCCCCAGGAATACTATAAATGCAGGCTCTGCGGCAGCATGATGCTTCGCAAAGACTTCGATTAGGGATTGTCATCACCCCTGACAACAATCAGCGCAGAACATCCGGGGCATGGAACAGTCATCTCTTTGACAATGCCCGATTTCCTGAACTCCCAGGGCCTGCCGCATTTACAGACTCCGGTTACCGTTGTAAACCCGGTATCAGGCTCATCCTGTCCAAAATCAAACTTAAGCTGTACATCCCGCTTCTTTACAGCCACAGCATTCTCCTCTCAGAATTCACTGGAATTTGAGGAGTAGAGGTAATCAAGAAGCATCTTTTTATCTTTCAATTTCATTTTAATAGCTTCAATGATTTTAGGATGCATCAGTATTCCATCCATCTTCCTGTTCATGTCCTTGGAAAGATCAACCTCGATAGGATTATTGAAAAATCTCAGGGATGACCCGTTCTGACTATTTTCGAACCTGGCGAAGACAATCACTTTAGGCTTTAGTATGTCCCATGACCCTATTTCAGAGATTACAGAAATCTCACCGGTGTTCAGCTGGCAGAAATCACCCTTGCGGTAAAACGATTGCGAATTATTCAGTACAGAACCTGCCATATTCACAAAATCTGAAACAAGCTGCCGGTCATATTTTTTATCGATTGTACTTGTTATAATCTTCAATGCTCCTGAAGCAGTATACGCTTTTCTGAATGGTCTTGGAGAAGTAAGCGCGTCGTACATGTCGCATATCGAAACTATTTTCGGTGAAGACGGGAGTGTCTCATAAGGAAGTCCATAGTATCCTTCATCATCAAAACGTTCATGGTGGAAGAGTATTGTCTGCAGTACAACGGGATCAACCTCCCGGATACCCTTGAGCATGTTGTAGCCGTCCTGGGGATGCAGCCTCATACGGATAAGCTCATTCTCTGAGAGCTTATCCGGTTTGTTAAACACCTCTTTTTCAAGCTTCATCTTGCCGACGTCACTCAGGTAGGCACCGATCACAACCTTTTTAATTTCGGACTCTTTGTATATCCGCTTCTTCTGCGCCAGCAGTGCAGTGAGCATCCCCACGTTAATCGAATGGTTATAGAGGTATTCATCAAAGGAGCGCATATCCTTTATAAGCGTAAGAACAGCCATCTCTTTAGCTTTAAGTTCTTCGATTATATCGTTTATAATCTCCTCTGTACGCTTGTAGGCGTCGCTGGTGAATTTTTCGGTTGTGAGAATTCCATCGAGTACTTTTTTTGTATGATTCCATGCTTTATGATAAATCTGTCCCGAGACCATGGTACGGCGGTCACCGGGAAGGTAATAATATAACTTTGATCCATAGAGTTCCCTGATATTTTTTATTTTTCCGGCAGAGAGAACCTCTCTTTCCTCAAGAAGCTTCTTGCCGTCTGGAGAATATAACGGGTACACAAACGAGGTATCAGCCGTTATATAGTCAAGATCTATTGAAACTTTCTGGGTATTCCTGCTCTCTGCCATACCGGATATTGCCTGTTATTTTTATTTAATCAAAGGATTCGGGAGCTGAGACAATACAATATTTTAACATTGCTGAAAATACAATAATTTTTTATCAAAACATTAATTTTCGCGCCATTTTGTAACAGCCAGGGCAGAAACATTACCCTTTGTATGATTCAGTAATTTATGGTGATATATTCCGCTGTCGACCGGTTCTGCGAGGCAGGTAAGTTCATCGCGAAGTGAAACCTCACCCCTGAACGCTATGTCTATCGTAGCAAGTTCAGCACCGTTCACCTGCCCGGCAAGGCTCTCGTAGAACACCTGGGCGTACGATGCGTTGTTCATATGGTTATTTACGTCTATGTCCTCATAACGTGCGGATGTACTGTAGGTGATGCCGTAGTTTTCCCTGTCAGGAATTCTCCCGAAGGTATGATCAACAGCCCTTTCTGAATGGGTTTCAAAGAGTTTGCTTGATGGAACATTGATTTCAGCGGGTTTGCGTGTATCGCGGTTTATCAGCGCCAGGGAGGCTGTTGCCGCAACCAGTACATTATTATTCTCATCACAGATTGTGAAGTCCCTGTACGCAAGGTACTGCTCAAGTTTTGAGCGCCATGTGCTGCATATTATCTTCTGGTGAAGTACGGGATACTGCCTGACCTCCGCATAGAAGCGGGCATATACCCAGGAGAGGTTCAGGGCCTCGATGTCGCCCAGCGAGGTGCCCTGCTTTCTTGAATGTTCATCGACATTCGCCTGCATATAATTAAAGATAGACTTGACCCTGGCCTTTTTGTCAGGCCCCACATCATGTATCATGATACTGAACTGCGACACTCCGACATACCTGCTGTTCATAATACGACCTCCGGTTTCATGAACGTACAAACCATTGCATAAATGTAAAGTTTAAAATTCCGGGACAATCAGACCATATCCTGCAGGAATATACCGGATGCCGGATCAATCAATATGACATTTAAACTCCTTGCATATTACAGCAAGATTAGCGTCAAATGTAAATATCCTGTGTTTTTCTGAAAGTGCTGATACCAGTAAATTGACATCAACCCAGCCGATTCCGCGGTTTTGCATTTTATTCTTCATGATGAAATAGTATACAATCTGTTCATCAGTTATACTCAGGGTTTCCAGTGATTGAAGCAAAGGTACCACTTTTTGTGCGATCCCGCCAAGAAGCAATTCTCCATAAATATAAGGGTGAAGGATTACCTCATTTTCGATAATCATATCCTTTAAAAGAAACGCTTTCTTTTCACCCTTTAAAAAAGAGACCCAGACATTTGTGTCAGCGATTATCACGGGAATCGCCGTCTTACGGGTGCAGAAATGTCTTTCTGGCTCCCGAAGAGATTTGCCAGTTCCTTTCTTTTATGCAATGCAATAATCTCTTTCAGACCTGTTTCAATGGCCTCTGTCTTGGTCTTTGAACCGGAGATTTTCATTGCCTCATTAAGCAGTTCTTCGTTGATATTTACAGTTGTTTTCATATGTATAGAATATACATCCTGATACATATTGTCAAGCATTACTGATATTACAATTTCCGAACCAAAACAATGGCTTCGCTCATGATCATTCTTTCCCGACACCCTGGACTTCTAACAGCGTACAGACCGGGACACCGGTCAGTCATCCCGGCTAACGCCTCAGACCTTGATTGTGAACCTGCTGCGCCCCCCACTCTTCCCGCAGGCGCAGAACACAGTTTTGCAATAACCCCTGAATTGTCACGGGGTCCGGGGCGAAGCCCCGGCTCACCACAGGACTGATGTGCAGAACACAGTTTTGCAATAACTCACGAATTGTCACGGGGTCCGGGGCGAAGCCCCGGCTCACCACAGGACTGATGTGCAGAACACAGTTTTGCAATAACTCACGAATTGTTGTTGAAAATATAATGCACTGCATTTACATAGATATAAACAGATAACTCTTCCGGGAACAGCGCAGGAATATCCTGGCCAAACAACAAATTGCGTACGGGGAACCAAATTGGATAAAATAACCATTCAGCACTATGAAGACTCTGTGGAGATTACAATAAAGGGAAACCTGAACATCCACAACACGGACAAACTGCTCAACGAGTTCAAGGCACTTACGACTGACGGCACAGCATACAGGATTTTCGGGATAAACTGCGAAGGCCTTGACAGTATAGATTCATCGGGACTCGGGGCACTCATAAGCATGGCAAAACATGCCGAGGGGATGAATGCCGAATTCTATGTATGTGACATCAACAAAAGGGTATCAACACTTTTCGACATCTCGCACCTCAACAAGTACTTCCAGATAATCCCTGCAGCAGAGTTCAGACGAATTGTTCAGCCCTGAACTCGTCGCCTGACGGGACATCCTCGGGCTTTATTTCACACAGTATATCCTCGGTAAGCTCAGTTACGGAAGCAAGCCTGTCTGCCTGTTTCTGCACAATGCGCTCGAACACATTGCGCACGAACCTGCCGTTGCCGAAATCACGCCCCCGGAGTGCATGGAACGCCGTTACCAGGTCAACCAGCTTCCTCTTTGCCTCTTCGCTTGTTTTAAACTTCACGTTTCCTGCAAAACGTTCAAATATCTGCATCAGCTCATCGGGCGTGTAGTGGTCAAAGTTAAAGTAGCGGCTGAACCTTGATTTCAGGCCGGGGTTGGAACCTATGAATCTCTCCATCTCATCGTTGTAGCCCGCAACAATCACCGCGAGCCTACCCCTCATGTCCTCCATGCGTTTCAGGAGCGCGTCAATCGCCTCCTGCCCGAAGTCATTGCCCGCCTGTTCCGGCGCCAGGGAGTAGGCTTCGTCAATAAAGAGTACACCGTCCGCTGCCCTGTTAACGGCCTCGTCTGTCTTGACAGCTGTCTGCCCTACGTAGCCCGCGACCAGCCCGGCCCTGTCAGTTTCAACCAGGTGCCCGGACTTGAGCAGCCCCAGCGCCTTGTACACGCGGCCCAGCAGACGCGCGATCGTGGTCTTGCCTGTTCCGGGCGGGCCGTAAAACACCGAGTGCAGGGATACCGTGGCAACCGGAAGCTTGCGCGACTCGCGCTCCCTTGTTATGCGCACCAGGTTCACGAAGGAGTTTATCTCGTTCTTTATGTTCTTCATACCCACAAGTGAATTGATCTCTTTCATAACATCTTCAAGGGTCTCCTCTTTTGCGGGAGATTCAGGGGCTGCAGTTTCAGGTGACTTGTAGATCATGGAGTAGACATTCTTAAGCAGCTCCTCCTCTGCAGGATCGATTCCGCCGCCCGCCTTTACAAAGGTAAGCGCGCATGAATACAGAAGCGCGCGGAGCCTGTCCATAACCTCCTGCGGTTTCTCCGAAGATGAAAGATACGATGCGCTTATTGACCCGAACCCGGCCCCCTTCTCCGGGGGAAACTGTACATTATCCAGGAATAATTTCGCTGCTTTTACCAGGAATTCCTTATGAACAGAATCAAATTGATCAGCCTCAAGAATGACTGACGATGCCTTGCCCAGTTCACTGTCTCCGGATGGATTCACACCGCAGAGGATCATCCCGAGAAATGCAAGATCGTTTCCTCCAAATGATTTATCAGGTTTAACAATCCCGCATAATGTCGCGATATCATTGAGGAAAACAGACCTTAAATCCTGCGGCGCCAGGGCTGCGCACTCATCTATACCCTTTTTAATATTCTTTGCTTCAGCAAAAATAAATTCCTCACCCGTTGACTGGCGTGTAACCTGAACGTCTACAGGTTTTACAGATGAAGTACTCACAGCATCCGGCTTAAGTGAAACAGTACTCACGGCAGTGCCGCCCAGAGCCGCAGCAAGGTCCTTTTCCGGGCAGTGGCTTACAAAAAGAAACTGCCTCCCGCCGGATGTATAGCTCACTTTTGTTCCGGAGAATACCCTGGTTATAGCGACATCGCTGACCGTACCGAGCCGGGAGGCGTCCCACCTGTTTTTTGCAGTCCTGCGCAGTATAAGTATTCTCCTGTCGGTGGCGATGATTACCGCCGGGATATAGTCTGTTTCACTGGAAGATCCAGGTCCGGGGCAGAGGCCGTCGGCAAGGGAAAGTATCTTCTCATTATTTTTCAGTTCAGCCTCAAGGGCTTTTATAAACGCAGGCTTTTCAGTGATAAAATTTGATCTCTGGAACCTGTTCAGGTCATCTGCAGAATTGCTCTTCACAATTTCCCCCGGGTAGAGTAATTACTTTACATGAATTCATAATAAATAGACTTGTTGTAAATCTATTTTTTAAATGGGCTATAAGGGATTCACTCCCTTAAAAAGCCCCCCGCAGGGGTTCCCTGCAATCGCAAACCGGAATTTTGCAACAAATCTAATATAAACCTTATTTTGCAAAGAAAAAATTTCATTTACACAATTCCATGCAAAAAGTTTTATAAAACATATAACCGCCCGGAGGAACTAATGAAAACTATCGGTATAATCGCAGGTCTCAGCTGGGAATCGAGCATTGAATACTACAGGCTTCTTAACATCAGGATCCAGTCAGCGCTGGGAGGAGTACATTCGGCAAAGATCATCATGACATCGGTTGATTTCCAGGAATAATCGGACAACATGAAGGTCGGCCGCTGGGACATCATGGAAAAATCCCTTATTGCGGAATCAATGAAACTTAAATCCGCGGGAGCCGACGCCATTGCAATCGCCACTAATACCATGCATGTATTCGCAGATGCAATTGAAAGAAATACGGGGCTTCCGCTTATACATATTGCGGATGCAGCAGGTCAAGCTGTTAAATCCGACGCCATATCAAAGGCGGGACTGCTCGGGACAAAGTATTCCATGGAGAAGGATTTTTACAGGGCGCGCCTGGCCGGCATGTTCGGGATAGAAACAATAATTCCCGAAAGCGGTGACAGGGAGAGGATAAATAACCTGATACTGGATGAATTCTGCCGCGGGATATTTACAGAAAAAGCGAAATCATATTTTATAGAAATCATTTCCGGTCTCCAGTCAAGGGGCGCAGGGGGGATAATACTCGGATGTACGGAAATTCCTCTTGTAATCAGGCAGGATGATGTAAGGATTAAATTGTACGATACGATGACACTTCATATTGATGCCATTGCGCAGTATATGATACAGGATTAATCAGCCTGCTGAACTTTACTTTCTGTAGTCCGGGCGCTGATCCCGAAGACCAGGCTGTGCAGTGCAAGGTTTATCTTTTCAGCAGCTTCGTTTTCAGACCTGCTGTACTTGGCAAAATGTATAACCATCCCCTGGACCATCTGGTTAATAAATGCCGGGGTGACCGTGTTCCTTATAAAGCCGCTGTCTATGCCGCGCTGGAAAAAAAACAGTATGTCGTTTGAAAGTTTTTCGTTTTCACGAACAAGGTCCGCTTCAAGTTCAGGGAATTCATTAAGTATATCGCTGTAATTGTTAATGTAATTGTTCTTTAAAAGTTCAGGAATTGCAACTATAATCATTTCAAGGCTTTCCATGAAGCCTTCATTTTTCCGGATAATCTCAAAGAGCTTTTCCCTCATCGCATTAATATTATTATACGCGACGTCCCGGATAAGCTGCTCCTTTGATGTGATTATCTTATACAGGGTCCTTTTGGTAATGCCCGAGGCCGCGGCCAGATCGTTCATATTCCAACCCTTGATCCCGTAACGGGACATGAGGGTTTCGGCGCTTTTAAAGACCTTCTCTTCAGATGCTTTGCTTTTCGATTTCATGCACTGTTTCCGTAAACAGTAATCACGTACATGAGAGATTAATCAATTAAATTTTTTCCCGGTAACACAACCGTGATCAGCGGGGCATTATAACTTTAATATTTAAAGTTCCTATGACAGATTTTAGTGTTTCCAATAAACCAGAGTGTCATCTCTGCGAAAGCGGAGATCAACTTTGTCAGATTACATCGTTTATTGCTTTATCATTGAAAATAAATATTAAAACATGGTTTTATCTGCAACTTTAAACCAGAGAAGTTGTTTATAGAGGTAAGTGTGTTAGTTATGTTTTCATTATCCGGAAACAGCCTGCTTTCACCACCCGAAAATATATACAAGGATATAATAATGATTAAAAGTTTTTTTGCCGGTGTATTCGCGTGTGTTATATGCGCCATACTTTTTATAAATACTCTTTTCTGCGCAGCCCAGCTCTTCCCGCTTGCCATCATCAAGTTTATAATCCCGTTCAAGTGGTGGCATAAAATTATGACCATAATACTGATCAGGGTGGCTAACAACTGGGTTTTTGTTAACTCCATGTTTATCCACTATTGCTTCCCTGTTAAATGGAAAATAACAGGTCTTGAAAAACTCAAAAAAAATGACTGGTACCTGGTCATTTCCAATCACCAGTCGTGGATTGATATAATAATCAGCCAGAAAGTCCTTTACGGCAGGATTCCCTACATCAAGTTCTTCCTTAAAAAAGAATTGATATGGGTTCCGATTATGGGACCTGCATGGTGGGCGCTCGACTTTCCCTTCATGAAAAGATACACGAAAGAGGAGATCGCAAAAAATCCAAAACTCAAGGGTAAAGACATCGAGATCACCAGGAAGGCATGTGAAAAATTCAAGACCTCACCTGTTGCCATAATGACATTCCCGGAGGGGACCCGTTTTACGAAAGAGAAACACGACAGGCAGAAATCACCTTATAAGCACCTGCTCAAGCCGAAGGCCGGCGGTGTCTCATTCACCATATCATCAATGGGGGATCACCTGCACAAAATGCTTAACCTGACAATAGTGTATCCCGAAGGTCCCGCGTCGCTGTGGGATTTCCTCTGCAGAAGGGTCAGGAGCGTTGATGTTTTTGTAGAAACTATAACTATCCCGGGACATTTTGTTAAGGCAGACATCGAGGACCCGAAATTCAAAAAGGAATTCGCTGAGTGGCTTAACAAAATCTGGAGCAAAAAAGATCAGATGATTGATAAATATACCGGGGATACAAAATAATCCCTTTATATGGGATTGTCTAAAAAGACACTGTCATTGCAAGATGCTCAGCACCGTGGCAATCTGTATTTTATCAATAGTGTTTAATGTTGAATTTTAATGATACATGACACTATGTGGGCACTAAAACAGATCGCCACGTCGACCCCCGGTATCCTTGTGATGACATTTAATACATTTCAGACTATCACTGTATATCCTGGAAAGATACCGGTACTTCACAAAAGGCCTGACTAAAAAGGCAAACCTCAGCTTATAATGTTACTTCTGTATCACCCCCTTCTACAAGGGAATGGCACAGAAGTAACATTAAATCCGTTTATCAATTAAATACCAGGTCCATGTAAAATAAATCCGGCAGTACATATTTTTTCTTGCATTCCCCGCACCCCGCAGAATATTACAACCAGTAACAGCAGGAAACCGCACTTTACAGTTTCACTTAAAATTTATGCGAGGCCGGCAATGAGTCTAGTAAACGCCATAGGGAACACACCGCTTGTTGAGATTATGAACCTCTGGGATTCAGGGAAGACCGGGGTGAGGATTCTGGCCAAGCTCGAGGGTTCCAATCCCGGCGGATCGGTCAAGGACAGGCCGGCCTACTACATGATCAGGGCGGCGATAGCATCCGGTGAACTTACAAAAGAGAAGACGATACTTGAACCCACTTCGGGCAACACCGGCATAGGGCTTGCCATGATAGCCGCGGCAATGGGCTACAGGATCAAACTCACGATGCCGGCCTGTGTGAGCGATGAGCGGAGGGCCATACTGGGCGCCCTTGGAGCAGAACTTGAGATCACTCCCGGCTGCGCCCGCACTGACGGCGCCATAGTCCGCGCCCACCATATACTTGAAGGAATGCCCGAAAAATACTACATGCCCAACCAGTTCGCAAATGATGCGAACTGGAAGTCCCACTACGAAACAACTGCGCCGGAAATTGTGCGCGACACGCAAGGTGAAGTCGACCTGTTTGTTGCCGGCATGGGCACAACCGGAACCCTCATGGGATGCTCCCGCTATTTCAGGGAACATCACCAGCGCACAAAGGTCACCGGGATCGAACCTGCCCTGAATCACAGGATCCAGGGGCTTAAGAACATGGGTGAATCAATAGTTCCCGAAATCTACAAGCCTGAACTTCTTGATAACAGGTTAATGTGCAGCGACGAGGATGCCTTTGAAACTGTGCGTGACCTGGCCACTCGCGAAGGGCTGTTCTGCGGCATCTCGAGCGGTGCCGCCCTCTGGGGGGCAATACAGGCAGCGCGTGACCTGCCGCGCGGTTCCACTGTTGTTGTACTCTTCCCTGACCGCGGCGACAGGTACCTTTCAACAGAGACATACAGGTCAGTCTGCGCGATCTGCCCTCCGTAGGATGGGCAGACCAGGGTCATCCTGCGGTAATCCTGCCGTCGGAAAGTTTTATCACGCGTGAAGTATTCCTGATGCACTCCGCACTGTGAGAGACCATTATTATGGTCATGCCCGCCGAGTTCAGTTCCCTGAAAAGTCCCATATAATGTGTCATTTGCATCTGAGTCCCCCTTTCATTACTAGTTAAATTATTAAATTAGCAGCAATTAAAGAGGGATATTACAGGGAAACTGATTTTTCCCCAGATCCTGGATCAGGGGGTCAGAGCCTATGATGTGATGTATGATGGAAATAATCAGGATATGTGGATCAGAACAATTTTACTGATTTTCTGCGAATCAGGGTCAGAGCCCCTGAAATATAAAAATATAAAAAAATTTTTATTATTATTAAAAAAATCACTTTTTCATTGACAAAAGCATGCCGGTATTCTAATTACTACTAAATCAATAGTAATACTAGTAATTAGAATACCGTAACACCATCGGAGGAAAATATGAGCAAAATTGATGCACAACTAAAAAGGGAATCTTTAGCACTCCACGCAGGACAGGAAGCAGATCCAACTACTGGTTCAAGAGCAGTACCGATATATCAGACTGCATCATACCAGTTCAACAGTACTGACCATGCGGCCGCGCTTTTCGGGCTTACGGAATTTGGTAACATCTACACTCGCCTGATGAATCCAACAACAGATGTTCTGGAGAAAAGAGTCGCGGCACTTGATGGCGGGGTAGGCGCCCTTGCTGTGGCGAGCGGACAATCCGCAATCAGTCTTTCTATTCTTAACATCGCACAAAATGGAGATGAGATTGTTTCAGCCGATAACCTTTATGGAGGCACTTACAACCTTTTCCATAATACTTTCGCCAAATTCGGGATTAAGGTAAATTTTGTTAAATCGAATGACCTGGATGCAATTGAAAAGGCTATCACGCCGAAAACCAAGGCCGTATATGCTGAATCAATCGGCAATCCGAAACTCGATGTGGCAAACCTTGAGGCTATATCAGCGATAGCTCATAAACACGGGATACCGTTTATTCTGGATAATACTGTCTCACCATATTTATTAAGACCTTTTGATCACGGTGTTGATATAATAGTATACTCTGCGACAAAGTTTCTCGGCGGGCATGGTACTACACTCGGCGGAATCATTGTTGATTCAGGAAAGTTCGACTGGAGCAGCGGGAAGTTCCCTCTTATATCAGATCCGGAACCCAGCTATCATGGGCTTCAGTTTATTGAAGCGCTGAAACCAATAGGCAATATCGCATATATACTGAAAGCGAGGGTAACCCTGCTGCGTGATCTGGGACCTGCGCTTTCACCATTCAGCGCTTTCCTTCTTCTCCAGGGTATTGAAACCCTGCATCTCAGGATGCCCAGGCATTCTGAAAACGCCCTTGCCGTGGCCAGGCATCTTGAGAAACATCAATCTGTTGCATGGGTGGCATATCCCGGACTTGAAAAAAGTCCTGATAAAAAGCTAGCCGACAAGTACCTGAAAGACGGCGCGGGCGGCATACTGGGTTTTGGAATAAAAGGGGGAGCCGAGGCAGGGAAGAAATTCATCAACTCCCTGCAGCTTATATCTCATCTTGCGAATGTCGGCGACGCAAAGTCCCTTGCCATTCACCCTGCAAGTACAACGCACCAGCAGCTTTCACACGAAGAACAGGCTGCGACAGGCGTATCACCGGACTTCATAAGACTTTCGATAGGGATCGAACATATAGATGATATACTGGCCGATATAGACCAGGCGCTTGATAAAGCGGTGAGGTAACAATATGGCACGAATATTCGATGATATTACAAAAACAGTCGGCAACACTCCCCTTGTAAGGATAAACAAACTCAACACCACGAAGGGAGTGACCCTCCTTGCAAAGGTTGAATCATTCAACCCGCTTTCAAGCGTGAAGGACAGGATAGGTGTAGCACTTATCGAAGCTGCCGAGAGGGATGGACTAATAAAAGATGGGACAACAATAATTGAACCCACAAGCGGCAACACCGGGATTGCCCTTGCGTTTGTAAGCGCGGCTAAAGGGTACAAGCTTATACTTACAATGCCCGAAACATTCAGCGCCGAGAGGAGGCAGCTGCTCAGGATTCTGGGAGCTGAACTGGTACTCACCGATGGAAGCAAAGGAATGAAGGGGGCGATTGCAAAGGCCGAAGAACTGCACAAGGAAATTCCGGATTCATTTATTCCACAGCAGTTTAATAATCCGGCAAACCCGGAAATTCACAGAAAAACCACGGCTGAAGAGATTTGGAAGGATACAGATGGTGCAGTTGACATCGTTATAGCCGGTGTCGGTACAGGTGGCACAATTACCGGTATTGCCGAAGTGCTGAAAAAACGCAAGCCGTCAGTTAAAGCAATCGCTGTTGAACCTGAAGATTCCCCTGTGCTTTCAGGAGGAGCACCCGGCCCGCATAAAATCCAGGGGATTGGCGCTGGTTTTGTCCCGGAAGTCTTCAATAAAGATATAATTGATGAAATAATCACAGTTGCGCATGTTGACGCTGGAAATACAGCAAGAAGCCTTGCGAAGCAGGAGGGTATCCTGATAGGAATTTCCGGAGGTGCGGCTCTTTTTGCAGCGCTAAAAGTTGCTAAACGGAAGGATTCTGAAGGGAAAACTATTGTAGTTATCCTTCCAGATACAGGTGAAAGATACCTTTCAACCTGGCTTTTTGAACAGCAGTAATATTTACTGTAACTTTTCACGAAGAATTCTTGACAAATATACTACCAATTCCATTGAATTGATAGTATATTTGTCATTTGAATTTTAAGGAGTAAATTATGCGGCTTTCAACACGTTCCAGATATGGGGTAAGGCTGATGCTCTCCCTGGCAATGAATGACAGGAAAAGCCCGATTTTTCTGAAGGATATAGCTCACGCCGAGGAGATATCGGAAAAATACCTGAGCCAGATAATTATACCTCTCAAGGCTAAAGGACTTGTTACAACATTCAGGGGAGCTCACGGCGGCTACCTTCTGAGCAGGCCTGCTTCGGAAATAACACTACGGGATATTATTGAACCGCTTGAAGGCGACCTGTCTCTTGTTGACTGCGTTAATAATCCAACTATTTGTGACCGGTCAAATGCCTGTGCGACACGCGAGGTCTGGGATGAGATGAGTTCTCTCCTGCTGGATTTTATGGATACATTCACCCTGGAAGATCTTATTAAAAAATCAAAAAAATTCCGGAAGAACGACCTTTCAGGCGGGGACTTTAATATTTGATTACGGCAGACACGAACGTCCTGATACAAATAACGCGTTAAAGATATTGAATAACTGTCATGTATATCCGGTTCAACAATCCCAGGGATTACTCTTCCACAGGAAATACTTTTAACTTTTTGGATGCAAAAAAATGAAGATAGCAGTAGGCATGAGCGGCGGTGTTGATTCATCTGTTGCCGCGTTATTACTTAAAGAACAGGGGCATGAAGTTATTGGATTATCAATGTCACTCTGGGACGGCGCAGACTCACCCTCTTCGCACAGGAGAAATGCCTGCTATGGCCCTGACGAAAAAATGGATATAGCGGAGGCTGAACAAATCTGCAGGATACTTGGAATTCCTTTTCAGGTGATTGACTGCTCAGGACAATACCGCGAAAAGGTCCTTACCTACTTCCGCGAAGAATATCTTTCAGCAAGGACACCCAATCCCTGTGTTGTATGTAACCATAAAATAAAATTCGGAACCCTTCTATCCAAAGCCAGGTCTGCCGGTATGGAATTTGACATATTCGCGACAGGACACTATGCCATTGTAGAATATGATGCTGATACAGGCCGCTACCTTCTGAAAAAAGGCAGAGATAGCAAAAAAGACCAGAGTTATTTTCTATACATGCTTTCCCAGGCTCAGTTACAGAAAGCGCTCTTTCCTCTTGGTACAATGACAAAGGATGAAGTCCGCAATATAGCGAAAGGAGCAGGGCTCCCTGTTTCTGCCAAAGAGGAGAGCCAGGACTTTTACGAAGGGAACTACAGGGACCTGCTGGATGTTAATGATACCGAAGGTGATATCGTCCATGTTGATGGACGGGTGCTGGGCAGGCATAAAGGAATATGGAACTATACCCCGGGTCAACGGAGGGGACTGTCTGTTTCCAACCCTGAACCTTTGTATGTTGTCAAACTCGACGGCAGATATAACCGTGTTATAGTTGGCACAAAAGACGACACTCTTGTCTCATCATTTACGGTCAGGGATGTCAACTGGATAGCTATTCATAAAATCAGCAGAAAATTCACTGCTGCAGTAAAAACAAGATACGCACAGACTGAAATGCAATCTGATATTGATATGACCAATCCGTTCAACGTCAGGGTTACACCATATGAAAAAATTGAATCGGTTTCGCCTGGTCAGTCTGCTGTTTTCTATGACGGGGATGTTATTATCGGCGGCGGAATAATTGAGAAGGTAAGCTGACATGATCAGGAACAATACAAACGACAGGTACTACAAGCAGACACTCCTTCCCCAGATCGGGGCAGACGGGCAGGAAAAACTCCGCAACTCAAGTGTTGTAATTGCCGGCTGCGGCGCACTTGGAACATCACTGGCAAATATTATGGTAAGGTCAGGTGTGGGAAACGTGAAGATCATTGACCGTGACTACATTGAATATGACAACCTGCCAAGGCAGCTTCTCTTTGATGAGGAGGATATCGGAAGAGGACTCCCCAAGGCCGTGGCTGCTGCAGACAAACTCCGAAAAATAAACTCCGCGGTTACAATTGAGCCGATCGTGGCGGATATAAATCCTTCAAACATTGAAGGATTGTTCCATGGAACAGACCTTGTTCTTGATGGAACCGATAATTTTGAAACACGATTCCTGATGAACGAAGCCTGTGACAAACTGAAAATACCATGGGTATACGCAGGTGTTGTATCCACTTACGGCATGATATATACAACGATACCGGGTAAAACACCCTGCCTTAACTGCTTCATAAACCAGATGCCTGCACCTGGCAGCTTTGCAACATGTGCCACAACCGGTGTTTTGAATACCGCTGTAAACATGGTAACCTCGATCGAAGCCACAGAGGGTCTGAAGGTGCTGGTTGGAGCTGATAATTCACTCTCTGAAAAGCTTACATACGTCGATGTGTGGCACGGAATATATAAATCATTCACAATAAAGAAAGGGGATGAACCATGCCATGTGTGCGATAATCACAGGTATGAATATCTGAAGGCCGACAGAGAGATGCAGGTCATATCTCTCTGCGGTCAGAATTCTGTGCAGGTAACACCGGTCGGAGTAAACAGAATTGATTACGCTGAACTCGCTTCAAAACTTAAACCTTCAGGTGAAGTGAATTACAACACGCATATGATGAAATTTATTTCTCAGCTGTATGAGTTCACAATATTCCCTGACGGAAGGACAATAATAAAGGGTGTATCTGAAGAAATTTCAGCGAAGGCGCTCTACACAAAATATATTGGCCTGTAACAATGATTGATGTAACACAGATCCGCAAAGATTTCCCATACCTGGCTAATCAGGTAAACGGAAAAAAACGCATATATCTTGACAGTGCGGCAACTACCCAGAAACCGTTACAGGTTTTACAGACAATAAATGATATTTACTCAAACTATAATGCACCGGTAAACAGGTCGGCCTCTTCAGCAGGGAACATTGCCAGTTCATTATACATGCAGGCCCATGAAAACGCGGCACGCTTTATAAATGCCGCGTCATATAAAGAAATCATATTCACAAAAAACAGCACTGAAGCTGTTAACCTCGTGTCATATTCGCTGATTAATAGTAAAGAAAAAACTGTCGGACTCGTCTTCGGGGATGAGATTATACTCCCTGTTTCTGAGCATCACTCAGACTTTCTACCATGGACTGGACTGGCGGAGAGCGCCGGAATAACAATTAAATACACCAGTATTACCCCTGCGGGTGAGGTTATCCCTGAAGAGATCATGAATGCCATAACAAAAAAGACAAAACTGGTATTATGTTCGCACGTGAGCAATGTCCTCGGTATAATCAATCCAGTAAAAGAGATAGCTTCAATAGCACATGATGCCGGCGCACTCTTCCTGGTCGATGCAACCCAGACTGTGCCTCATATGCCCGTTAATGTTAAGGATATCGGATGCGATTTTCTTGTTTTCTCGGGACACAAGATGCTGGGCCCGGCCGGCACGGGCGTGTTATACGGGAAGGAGAGTCTCCTTGAAAAAATGTCGCCTTTTATCAGGGGAGGCGGGATGGTTAAAACTGCAGGGAAAGGCTCTGCGCTTTGGAGCGACCTGCCGTGGAAATTCGAAGCGGGGACACCTGACATGTGCTCAGCAGTTGCCCTTACCGGTGCTGTTGATAAAAGTTCAGGCAAAAATTTTTATGGAGCAATGGACTACCTGTCAAAACTGGGGATGAAGAATGTTCACAGCTACGAACAGTATCTCTGCAAATATGCACTGGAAAGGTTATGTGCCATTAATGAAATAACTCTCTACGGAGATGACAGTCCCGGAAACAGGTGCGGTATTATTTCCATGAACATCATTAAAAACCGGGAAACCATTGATCCCCACATCATCGCTGAATTCCTGGCTGATGACGGTATCGAAGTCCGCGCAGGCGGGCATTGTGCATACCCGCTCATGGATGAACTTGGAGTAACAGGAACATTGCGGGTAAGCTTTTACATATATAATACGACAGATGAGATCGATGTATTCATCGATTCAATAAAGGATATTATCACAAACAGGCTGCTGTAAAGATGCTGGCCGCAGGGACAGGAAAATGGAAACAGGAAAAATATTCGAATCACGGAACGTAAAAAAATTCAGGAAGGGGATTATCTCACGGGAGGAGGATTTTATTGTAAACGAGACGCCGCTTACTGTAATGCTGAATAATGAAGAGTTAGCCACACTTGTCTGTTCACCGGTTGCCGAGAAGGAACTTGTTATTGGTTTTCTTGCAGGCGAAGGTATTATACAGAGTCCCGGAGATATTAAAGAATATTTTTACCGCGAACAGCAGGGTGTTGTCTGGGTAGAAACAGTTAATCCCACTCCGCAGACTGATACATTCCTGTGCCGCAATTTTGCCAGCTGCTGCGGGAAAGGGAGGCCGCTGCTTTATTTCGTGAACGACCAGGAACAGGTAATGCCGGTTAAAGGTGATGCAGTGTTTTCTTCTGACAGCCTGATCAGCCTGATGCGTGAATTCGAAAAGGAATCGGATATATTTAAAAAAACCGGCGGTGTCCACTCAGCAGCGCTTGCAGATAATAACGGTATCATTATCAGGTTTGAGGATATCGGTCGACACAATGCGCTGGACCGTATAATGGGCCACACATTCCTGAACAGCATAGATACATCGGACAAGGCCGTTCTCCTGAGCGGGCGCATTGCCTCGGAAATGCTTATTAAGGCAGCACGGATAGGTACGCCTGTTGTTATATCCCGCTCCGCGCCGACCGGGCTTGCAATTGATTACGCTGTTCAGTATGGAATCACCATAGCAGGTTTTGTCCGCGGCGACAGCTTTAATCTATACTGTCATGAAAGCAGGATAGCAGATGCATAATGACCAGCCACCCCATCTTTCAGATATAAGCACTTACATTAACAAATGTATTCCGTCTTAAAAAGTGAATAATTACGGGATTAACAATTTCAGGCCTTTCATAATGCGGCAGGTGACCTGCCTTGTATACAACGAATATTTCGGGGCTTATAAGTGAATCAAGCTTTGCGATTCCATGCAGGCTGAGTGTCTTATCCTCATTGCCCCATATAAGAAGCGCGGGGATTTTGTTTTCCTTAATCGAAAGATAATAAGGCCCGGGATCATGATTTAAAAAATTCCTCAGTGTTGAAAAAATTGCATGTCTGAAACCATTATATATCATCTGCTCCCTGTACCTGTCCGGCCAATCCGGAAATTTGTCCGGCTCATAAAAATCCTGAAGCTGTAATTCGGAATAACCCGGATGATAGAAAGAATACTCTACCAGCCGTCCTATGAACGGGATACGCCTTATCCCTATTTTAACCTGTTCATGCACCGGGTCTATAAGCACAATACTTTCCACAATGTGCGGGTATGCCCTGGCAAAAGCAGCAGCGACAGCCCCGCCCATTGATGTGCCGACTATACTTATTTTACCATTGACGCCTGCCTCTTTGAGCAGTTCGTATATCTGGCGGACAAAAAGTCTGCTGTTATATGCGGTGCGCGGTCTGTCCGAGAGGCCCCTCCCGTACATATCGTATCGGATGACCCTGAACCCGCTTTCAGCTAACGGACTGAAAGTTTTATCCCACATGTAGGAAGGCACTGAAAAGCCATGTACCAGGAGTACAACCGGATTTGTTTCATCGCCATCTATTTCGAAATATGTGCGCCCGCCTGAAAGACTCAAAAAACGGCCCGTCAAATTCTCACTGCCAACAATTTCAATCTCCGCATATTCTGTGTTTAAAACAAAAGCTTGAATTATTACAAACAGCAGAAATAACGCAGCAGCAACTGACATACCTGCAAAAAATATCATACATTACTCCTGTTAAAAAACTGTCGCCCCTCTGAAACCTGGACTGCGGAAATAAAAAGCGAATGTACCCTCAGATCATCAGTAAGCTCCGGGTGAAAGCTCGCCGCGAACAGGTTCCCCTGCCGTACCATAACAGGCACACCTCCATATGATGCCAGGATCTCTACACTACCCCATGTATAAGTAATCCTGGGCGCACGAATAAAAACAGCTTTCATAGCATTCCCTGCTAATCCTTTAACTTGCAAACCGGTTTCGAAGCTGTCGATCTGCCTGCCGTAGGCATTCCTCTCAACTGCTATATCCATAGCACCAATCAGTGGCTGCTCCATTCCCTGCACTGATTTAGCAAGAAGGATCATACCCGCGCATGTACCGAAAACCGCCATCCCCTCACCTATACGCTTCTTTACAGGAATTATGAGGTTGTTTTTAACAATCAGCTTCCCTATAGTTGTACTCTCCCCGCCTGGAATTATAAGGCTGTCTGAAGAGTCAAGGTCAGCAGCAGTTCGGACCTCTATTGCCCTGGCGCCGAGCCTGCGGATAGCATCAATATGCTTGTGATAAGCACCCTGCATTGCAAGGACACCTACTGTTCTGTTTTTTACAAGGTTCATCTACCACCCCCGCGCAGCAAACCTGTCTGTATCTTTAAGCTGCGGCATACCTATACCGGTCATCGGCTCACCTATGTCTCTTGAAATCTCAGCAAGCTTTGCAGGGTCATTATAGTATGTGACTGCCTCAACTATTGCCTGTGCCCGCGCTGCCGGATTTCCGGACTTGAATATTCCAGATCCGACAAAGACAGATTCAGCGCCGAGGTGTATCATGAGTGCGGCGTCTGCCGGAGTCGCCACACCGCCCGCGGAAAAATTCGGAACAGGAAGCCTGCCGATCCGTACGGTCTGAACAACCAGATCATATGGTGCACCCAGTTCTTTAGCTGCTGTCATGAGTTCCTCTTCGGGGAGAAAACTTATTCTCCTTATATCATCCTTTAATGTCCTCATGTGACGCACAGCCTCGACAACATCACCCGTGCCTGCTTCACCCTTTGTTCGGATCATGGCTGCACCTTCACCTATTCTCCGGAGCGCTTCACCAAGATCGCGGCATCCGCAAACGAACGGCACCTTGAACTGGTGTTTACTGATATGGAACCTGTCATCTGCCGGTGTGAGCACCTCACTTTCATCAATGAAGTCAACCCCGAGCGATTCAAGAATCTGCGCCTCGACAAAATGACCTATACGGCACTTTGCCATGACAGGAATTGTTACAGCCTCCTGTATCCTTATGATCAGTTCAGGATCGGACATCCTGGCAACACCGCCTGCAGCCCGGATATCCGCAGGCACCCTTTCAAGTGCCATGACAGCTGCTGCACCCGCATCCTCTGCAATCCTTGCATGTTCAGGTGTAACAACATCCATGATGACTCCGCCTTTAAGCATCTCCGCAAGGCCCACTTTTGTTTTAAAATTAATTTCATTATTTCCATGTAACCTGTTATCACTCATACATTACCCCTTGTATCTTTTATTTTCATTTACCGTTGAAGTAATCCGGATTACGGTTAATCTTATCAAGGATCTCCCTGAAGCCGCTCTGCCCAAGCCTGGGAATGACTACCGCGGGTTTCTGCTTTTGTTTTGCAATACGCTTGGCCATGTGTACACCGCCATGGCTGTTTATTGTTATCTGGATAATAACCAGCGAGGCCCTGTTTATAAGCCGCTGCATTTCAGCCGGTCCGCGGCCGCCTGTTCTTCCGGTATGATTTTCAAGAATATGCCCTGAAACTGATGCCATCTCCGCATATTTATAATCATTACGCTCAAGACCGCCAATAATCGCTATTCTCATGCTTCACCTCCGCCGTCCCGCTAAATCTTGCAGAACCGGGTTTTAATTACTACTAAAATGATAGATTTAATCGTAATTAAAACCTGTCAATAAATTTGTCTGTTTTTCAAAAAATTTTCAGTGTTTAGATTGACTTTATTTATTCAACTTTGCTATATACATTATTGATAATTTTAATAATTATACGGGGTTACATTGAATGAACACACAGGTAGACTTTAAAAAAATAAAAGAGACCGCCGAAAAATACTACAGGAATGGCGATTTCTACTGTTCAGAGGCAATTGTTAAAACAATTAAAGATGAATTTCAACTAGATATCTCTGATCATATCATCGCAGCAGCATCAGGTTTCCCGGTCGGAATGGGTGGTTCCGGTTGTACCTGCGGAGCAGTTTCAGGGGGTGTAATGGCTCTTGGACTTGTTTTTGGACGAACAGTTGCTAAAGACGAAAAGGTAAAAAATGCAATGGCACTTGCCAATGAATTACATGATCTCTTTAAAAAACGTCATAATAATCTCTGCTGCAGGGCTCTTACAAAAGGAATGGATCTTGGCTCACCGGAACACATGAAACAGTGCATATTTCTTACCGGTGAAGTTGCAGAGGAAGTAGCCAGGATAATAGTCAGGGAATCTGTATAAATAATGCACATTTAGAACACATATCACCTGACGTAATAATCAACAACCACTGAGAGCAGCCGCAATATCGTCAATAAGATCATCAGCGTCTTCCAGTCCGGGAGAGAGCCTCACGGGTGTATCGGTTATCCCCCTCTTTGTGCGTTCCTCCTGCGGTACTGATACATGGGACATTTCACAGGGTAAGGAATGTATTATCCGCAATAAAAAGGATTTTATTTTCGCGACAGATCGATGCAATTGTCGCGATATCGGCAAACTTGAGAAGGGGATTCGTCAGGGTTTCAACAAAAATTCCTTTTGTAGATGGACGTATTGCCGCCTTAATCTCATTTATATGCGAAGTATCAACATAAGAAAACTCAAGATCATAGTCTGCAAGCAGGCGATCGAAGAGTCTCCTGGTGCCGCCGTAAATGTCCTCTGTTACAATTATGTGATCACCGGGCCTGAATAAAAACATGATGCCGGTTATTGCAGCCATGCCCGAAGAACAGGCAAATCCACGCGCTCCGCAGTCAAGTCTGGCCATACCATCCTCAAGGACTTTCCGTGTCGGGTTACCGGACCTGCTGTAATCGAACCCGGTGCTCTGACACCAGACCCGGATGACGGAATGTGGCGTTCCGGTAAACTGGAACAGAAAAAATTTTCAGCAGCTGCAATACCTCCCATCCTCGTCAACAGCAGCAAGACCGTTCTTTATCAGCCTCTCCAGGTGCTTCACGATCATCGCCTTCTCCCAGTACAGAACAAAGATCGTGGGGTGCGCCGGGTATATGAGCATCTTTGCAGCAAGTTCATCAAGAGTTGATGGCTTCTCTTTGAGAGCTGCGAGTACACGGTCATCACGTTTAAGGATACGCCCCCTGTAAACCTCGAACGCCTCGCGTATCCCGGACTTAAGCACCTCCTTGTTGTGGCCTGAAACAACCTTATCAGGTTTCATGCTGATTATCCTGTCTATGGATGCAATAAAATCATCCACGGGCGTTACAGCGTCACCGTACCACGGCCCCACCTTTGTGAGGCAGATATCACCGCAGAAGAGAAGACCCTCTTCCGGGAAAAAGAATGCAAGGTGGCCCGATGTATGCCCGGGCATATGCATCACATCAATCTTTGTCCTTCCGGCATCAATCACGTCACCTTCATCGATAGTACCATCAACGCGCCACTCGCCGAAAAATGACTGTTTCATTGTGCCTATAAGATGCACATACTTTTCGGGATCCTCGTTCATGTACTTGTCCCAGCTCTCTAGCGACGCGATTTTTTTACTATCCCTGAAGTTTTCCCGTTCCAGTGGATGGGTAAGTATGCGGGCATTCACGAAGAGGTCATTGTCCCACGAATGGTCAATATGGCAGTGAGAGTTTATGAGCAGATCAACATCAGCAGGCCGTGCCTCTTTGGTGATCTCACCCGCACCGCTGTCTATCATCACACGAACATCATCGTCGATGAGCACGGCATTGGACTTACCGAATCCCTCGTCAGTAAAATATATTGATATCCTGTCATTTATCTTCTCTATCATAAGGCTGCTCCGGCCGGACCTGGCATTGACCGGTTTTAAACCGGCTGATTCACAATATCACCAGATGTCATTGCTGTCAAGCATGGATACACAATAACCAGACTCCGGCATGTAACCGGGTCTACAAACCGGTATGAATTAACAAAAATCATTACATGTAAAGTGCAAATCATGTTGACAAAATGTTAATATTCGGGATATTAACATTTTCTGATTTTATTATAAGAAATTCAGATATTAAACTTTATCTCTCACAAAGGGCACAAACCTGGTCAGAACACCCGGTCTGTCGCTTATACTTTTCAAGCATTACATTCCTGTTCAGCAAGTCACAGACCAGCTATTGATGCCGGTAAAAGCCTGCTGCAGAAACAGGGAGGAAACGAACCGATCCGGTCGAGGTAAAGGCAGTTCAGTTCAATAATAAAATAAAAGTTTTAAATAAACAGAGAGGCAAATGTTAATGAAAAAAAAAGATAACGTCAATATTTTTTCGCACATTTTTATCAAGTCCTCAATCAATGACCAAATTTTAAGCAACAGAATCTAAATCATCTGAATCAATCAGTGTCATGTTCAA